>Ga0207754_100049_pt1 | contig 127027 bp, 137 predicted proteins | sample A23E1SouthBayCA_FD_187728 | JGI IMG/M metagenome (GOLD analysis project Ga0207754, IMG submission 187728) | Aerobic enrichment media microbial communities from Eden Landing Ponds, California, USA - A23 E1 (SPAdes) | ecosystem: Environmental > Aquatic > Marine > Unclassified | place: Emeryville...
GCGGGACGGGATCGTACTCAGCCGCCGTTCCGGATGAGGCGTTCCAAGCGACCGAGCAACAACGGATCGCGCTCCTCGGAGGCCTGTTCCGCGGCGACGGCCACATCGAGTACACCAGCCACTCGAACGCGGTCGTCTACGACTACGGTTCAGTGAGCGAGGAACTCATCGACGGGATGCAGTTCCTCCTTCACAGCGTCGGTGTCGTCCCGAGCTACAAAACCTCCCGATCCGCCAAATCAACTCAGCCCGCACATTTCCTCCGCGTGAGTTCGAAGGAGCAGATCGCCGCACTCAAACAGATGTTTCTGGAGGAAGATCGCGAGCGGATCGAAGCACGTCTCGACGAAACGCAGGATATCAAGCCAACCGGACACACAGCTGACGGAGGGTTCACCTCCGTCCCCGTCCGTGAGATCAAGGTTGAGGACGCCGATACAGAGGTATACTCTCTGGAGGTCGCAGACAATCACACGTTCGTTACAACCGATGGCCTCGTCGTCCACAACTGCTTCCCCAAGGACACTCGCGCGATCATCCACGCCGCCCGTGAGGAGGGCTACGAGCCGGCGATGCTCGAGGCCGCCGTCGAGGTAAACGACGGACAGCCCGAACGCCTGCTCGGCCTGCTCGACGACCGACTCGACGTGGCTGGCGAGCGGGTCGCGGTGCTCGGCCTCGCGTTCAAGCCTGGTACCGATGACATCCGGAACGCGCGCTCGATCCCCGTGATCGAAGGCCTCCAAGAACGAAACGCGACGGTCGCTGCCTACGATCCCGTCGCCGCCGACGAGATGCGCGAGCGGTTCCCCGAGATCGAGTACGCCGACTCCGCCGCCGAAGCGATCGACGGCGCCAGCGCCGCGCTGATCGTCACCGAGTGGGACGAGTTCGCCGCACTGGACGAGGAGTTCGAAGCGATGGAGCGCAAGCTGATCGTCGATGGTCGTCGTGTCGACCTCCCCGTCGAGGAGCGGGGGTTGGAGTACGAAGGGCTCTGCTGGTGAGTCCTCGAGACAACGACGACAGTGGCGTCGCCATTGTCACTCTCACCGGACGTTGGGAGTGATTGACCCCATCCCGCGTGCCTATCGGAATGTTCGAGACTGAGACTGTCTTCATACACAGGAAGACAGGGGATTTTGGGGTCAGCAGGCCCCAGACAGTCATCGAAGCGTTTCATAATCGGATTGAGGCCCCGCAAGTGCTGTACCCGTGGGTTCCGGGAGATGAGTAATGCTCGGATTGCCGCCTTTCGTGAGGTTCGGAGAGTGATTGTCGGCAGAAGAGACCGCAGAGGGCGCTAAAGACCCGTTCCTGCGATTCTGTAATCGACATCGAGATTCGGAAACCGCACGAGGGAAACCGATTATGAAGATTTTCACCTCGGATTGTGGGGTCCACATTAGTGAGTTCGATTCGGGTACTGTCTCGTTTGCTGCCGGCTCGGGGCGTCTTCCTTTGGATTTCTGTTCCGGAGGCGGTGAGTGCTATTGCGTTTTCTGGATCTGTGTTACTCTACTTGCGGGGATTGTGACCGATTATGAACGGTCGTCAGGAGTGTGGGAAGGTCGATTTCGATTCATAATCGGTTCCCGTCGTGCGATCGCATCGATTCAGGAACGGCCCACTGTCCTCGGGACCACTTCGCTCCCAAGTAGAAGCCTTTTCACTCCACCCCTCACCACACGCTAAACGAGATGCCCGACCGCGAGCGCGTCACCGTCCTCCTCCCGACCTACGACGAGGCGGCCACCATCGGCGACGTCGTCGACAGCTTCCGCGAAGCGGGGTTCGACGACGTACTCGTGATCGACGGGGACTCGACGGACGACACCCGCGAGATAGCTCGCGAGCACGGCGCACGCGTGGAGACCCAGTCCGGGTCGGGGAAGGGACAGGCGATCCGCGAGGCCGTCCGCGAGCATATCGACCGCGAGTACGTGCTGATGGCCGACGGCGACGGCACGTACCGCTCAGCGGACGCTGACGCCATGCTCACGCCGCTCGAGGCGGGGTACGAGCACGTCATCGGCGACCGGTTCGCCGACATGGAGGACGGCGCGATGACGCGCCTGAATCAGGTCGGTAACCGGCTCATCAACTGGCTGTTCGGGACGATCCACCGCGAAGAGTTCACGGACATCCTGAGCGGCTACCGAGCGTTCAGTCGCTCGTCGTTCGAACGGCTCCACCTCTCGGCAGAGGGGTTCGGCATCGAAACCGAGATGGCGGTCGAGTGTGCGAAGCAGGGGATCCCCACAACCGTCGTCCCGATCACGTACCTCGAACGACCGGCGGGGTCGAACACGAACCTCCACCCCATCCGCGACGGGGGGATCATCCTCCTCGAACTGTTCCGGCGGGCGAAAACCAACAACCCGCTGTTCTACTTCGGGAGCGTCGGCGTCGCCTCCGGCGTCGCCGGTTCGGTGATCGCGGCCTACGTCGCCGTCGAGTGGTTCGTCTACGGCGTCCCCCACCAGATCTGGGCGCTTGCGGGCGCTGCGGGGATCCTCCTCGGCGTCCAACTCCTGATGTTCGGCGTGCTCTCGGACCTGATTCTCACCCTCCATCGCGAACAGCTCGATCGGATCGAGTCTCTCGCCAGCGGCGACGACTAACCACGCCTACAGCCGCCGTCGACGCCGTGGGAGCCCGTGCCGGCGTGTTTTTCCCCACCGGCACCTGAGTACCGGTCATGACCGAGTACACCACGGTCTCGATCCCCACCGAACTCGCCGAGCGCGTCGACGAGACGATCGAAGGAACGAGCTTCTCGAGTACGAGCGACCTCGTCCGGTTCCTGCTCCGCAGTATCGTGATCAAACACCAGGAGCGCGGCGAGCTCACCGAAGCGGAGTTCGAGGAGATCGCCGAGCAACTGGAGAACCTGGGGTATCTCGACTGAGAGAGTTTGTGGGTTCGGGCACTGACTCCGGTTTCCTTCCGTCGTTTTTGCTCACATCTCGTTTATGATGGCCTAGAATCAAACCGGGTAATATCTATCCACTTATATAGCGAACTGTTCGCATGGAGTGTAATGTCCGAACTCAAGTCGTTCCTGGCCGACAACCCGAAGATGATGGGCGTCCTGTTCACGATGATGCTGTTCCTCTCCCAGGCGGGGAGTGTAGTCGCTGATTCCGCGCACGCGACGGCGGGTCCGTAAATCAGCTACAAGTTGAGGTCGTTTGACCACTGAATTGAGCCGGCGTATTTTGTCAGGTCTCCATCAACCGCTTGGAGGAGCTGTTCAGGGTTTTTATAAATCACCTTGCCAACACGCCCTGGGACGAGATGCTGTCGTGAATCATCCCCGATAGATAGCGATGCCATTGAGCCAACGTCCAAGTCACTATCGGGATAGGCATGAACGGAAACTTCGTACATATCTTCCGCCTCTTCAATTTCGGTCAACATCGCACCAATTCCCTGGCCCTGAACGATATCTACGTCGCCGTCTCCAACGACTGAGTACTGCCCTCCGACGAACGACTGCTGGCTCGCCACTGAAAGCGCGGACTGCAGCGGGAACCCGTGGTTCAGCAGCTTCACCATTGCCTGCCCCACGCGCGTCGCGCCGCTGTTGACCACTTCCGTCAGCGTGACGACGCCGCCGACGGCGCCGTTCTCCAAGAGCGCCATCCCCTGGTCGTAGGAGGCACAACCGTTCAGAAAGAACGCGTCGACGCCGACGAAGTCGAGCTCGTGCGCGTCAAGCCGGCCGTCCGTACACTCGAACCCGTCGGCCTCGATGTGGCCGACGTAGTGGAGGAACTCCCGTTCAGTCTCCAAGACGGCCTTGAGCCGATCGGTCGTCAGGTTGCGGTACACCCGCAGGTCGAACGGGAACTCCGCGTCGTCGCCGTACACGTCCTGGGCCACGTCGCCCTCCTCGGTCATTCCCTCGTCGTTGACGACGACGGTGACGCCGATCTCCTCGGAGGGCGTGTGTTCCAGCCCGTTGCGGTAGCCGTCGATCGACGCCTTCGTCGCGCCGACGGGGACGCCGTCGTCGGCCCAGACCGTCTCGAACGCGCCGGTCGGCTCCGGTTCGACGAGATCCGGGAGCGGTCCCTGCGGCGCCTGCGCTCGGCCCGTCGCGCGCGTCGTGCTTCTGGTCGGGCCCGTGATCGCGTCCGTGCTCGGCGTCGAGGCGCCGGCACGCGCGAAGTCGAACAACGAGTCGGTCTGCACCTGTTCGGCCGTCGTCGCCTCGCCGGACGGCGTCTTGATCGTCGCGAGGTCGTCGATCAGGTACGGCAGCAGTTCGGCGTTCTCGGGGTCGGGCGCGACGTAGCCCGCCGTCTTCCACTCCGGGACGTAGTCGGCGATCCGCTCGTAGGGGATCGAGAGGTAGGCGTCCAATCGCTCTGAGAGCGAGCGGCCGTACAGGTCGGCCCAGTCGAGGTCGACCACCGCGTCGACGTCCTCCCGCTCGGCCAGGTCGACGGCGTAGAACCCCTCCGTTCGGGCGACGCAGTCGAACAGCAGCGTCTGTTTCAGCGTCTGGGCGACGGTCTCCTCGAACCCGCCCGCGCCGCCGAGGCGGTAGCTGAACCCCTCCTCGCCGACGAGCCGGGGGACGTTCCCGGGGACCACTTCGGCGCCGAGGTAGAACGCAAGCGGCGCGACCGGGTAGACGAAGCGCAACTGCGGCGGCACCTCGATCCGGACGCCCGCGTCGGCCGCGGCCATCCCCTCGGGGATGGCGAGCTCGTCGCCGAGCTCGATCTCCGGCGGGTGGCCACGCAGCGTCGGGTAGGACCGCTCGACGGAGGTGGTTTTCAGCGACGACGACATCGCCGACACGGCGCGCATCATCTCGCGGGGGTCGTCCGTCGTCGTGATCGTCCCCGCCGGGTGGTTGTGTCGTGAGCGGCCGGCGACGAACAGGTCGCCTTGGGTGCGCACCGTCGTCGTCATTCCGTTGGTCTCGACCGTGAGCGGTCCCTCGATGCGGACGTACAGCTTCACCGGCTGTTCGAGTTCGATCAGGTACTCGCCGGAATCGAGGTCGAGTTGGTCCGTGCGGTCCATCTGGGCGACCACGTCTCCCTCGCCGTCCCGGACGAACGTCGCGACGTAGCTCCCGAGGGTCACGCTCTGGGTGTCGATCCGCGCGGCGGCGTCGACCGGGAAGTAGAACCGATCGCCGTCGATCGACTCGGCCGCGGCGGCCTCGGGCATCCGCAGCACGCACTGGCGCTGCTCGATGCTGTCCGTCACGTGCAGCGCAGTCCCCCGGGTCGCGATGTCGATGCTCATCGCCGACCCACCCCCGAACTGCCGCTCTCTCGGACCGGTGCCCCGGAGCCAGTCATCTATCTATCGATGCTGATTCTGCGAGTATAAAGGCTTCGTCGCATCTGACGGGGCAAACCCGGTGGCGCGGCAGCGAGCCGCTGACGGCCCCGTCAGTCAGCTTTCTCGCTAGCCTCGCGGTGCCAGCGTTGGAGCCGCTCCTCGGGGATTCCGGTCACGTCCGACAGCAGTTCCGGACTGGCGGTCGCGAGCGAGCGGATCGAGGTGACGCCAGCCTCCGCCAGCCGGTCGGCGTAGCCGCCGCCGATCCCCGAGAGATCGGTCAGCGGCGTCGGTTTCGATCGCTCGCGCCACGCCGCCTCGGCCGCCAGCGGATCACCGCTCCCGTCGGCGGTCGCCGAGGCGTCGTCGCTGGTCGCGTCGGCGACCCACACCGCCTCCTCGTCGACGGCGTCGTCGGTGGCGTCGCCGCCGGACGCTGTCGGTTCGTCGTCGGAGGCTTCGGCCGGCTGTGTGGAAGCTTCGACCCACGCCGCCTCGTCGGCGTCGCTCTCCGCTGCCGATTCGGTCCTCTCGGTAGTCGAGTCGGCCTCGGCTGCGGGCTCCTCCCCGTGACTGGAGGCGACCCACGCCGCTTCGTCGTCTTGCAGCCCACGAACCTGCTCGGAGCGACGGCTCAGGTCGCCGTCGTTGTCGAACGACCACGCCAACGAGTGGTGCCGGCGGATCTTCGCGGCTACCCCGGGGTTGACCCCCGCCTCCTGCAGCATCCGGTAGGAGACCTCCTTGTCGGCGACGGCCTGGGCGGAGAACGCCGCCGCTTCGATGGCCTCGGCCGTGGCCGGGCCGACGAACTTCAGGTCGGTCGGCGCGTCGACCGACCGACGCTCCACGTCGTCGACGTCGACCATCAGATGCTCCAACAGGCGAGTCACGTTACCACCGTCTGCGGACCAAAGATACTTCAAGGTTTGTGTGAAACGATGGCCCAGATTCCGCCGCAGCGTGCCTGAGGACTCTGTTTTAGGTCGATGCGGGGGATGTCGGCGTCATCGGGCGGTTGTCGCTACGCTTACGGTGATGCCGGGCCGAACGCCGTCTATGTACACACTGGAAGACGTCGAGACGGTGGGCGTCGTCGGCGCCGGAACGATGGGTGCCGGGATCGCACAGGTCGCCGCGACGGCGGGCTACGACGTGGTGATGCGGGACATCAAGCAGCCCTTCCTCGACAACGGGTTCGACACGATCGACGACTCGCTCTCACGGCTGGTCGGCCGCGAGGCGCTGAGCGAGGACGAAGCCGAGGCGGCGAAAGCCCGGATCACGGGGACGACGGAGCTCGACGACCTCGCAGGCGCCGAAATCGTCGTCGAGGCCGCGCCCGAGGAGATGGAGCTCAAACAGTCGATCTTCGCGGATCTCGGCGAGACGCTCGACGCGGAGGCGCTGTTGGCGACTAACACGTCGACGCTGTCGATCACCACGATCGCGAGCGCGACCGAGCGCGCCGACTCCGTGGTCGGCCTCCACTTCATGAACCCCGTCCCGATCATGGACGGCGTCGAGGTCGTCACGGGGGAGCGAACTAGCGACGAGGCGACGGACCTCGCACACGCGTTCGCCGAAGATCTCGATAAGGAGACCTGGGAGTCCGACGACAAGCCGGGCTTTGTCACCAACCGCATCCTGATGCCCTGGATCAACGAGGGGATCCGCGCGTTCGACGAAGGCGTCGCCGAGAAGGCGGATATCGACCGCGGGATGACCCTCGGGACGAACGTCCCGATGGGCCCGCTCGAACTCGCTGACCACATCGGCCTCGACGTCTGTCTCCACGCCAGCGAGACGCTTCACGAGGAGCTGGGTGACCGCTACACCCCGGCGTACCTGCTGAAGCGGAAGGTCGAGGCGGGCGACCTCGGGAAGAAGACCGGGCGCGGCTTCTACGAGTACGAGTAGTCAACGAGGAGCGGCGACGCCGACCGATCGCGCTTCGGACCCTTTTTGCCCCGTTCGGCCGACCACCCCCGTATGCACGTGCGCATCGGCGAGGGTGCGACCGACGAGGAAGCGTCGGCGGTCGCTGCGGCGCTGGCCGAACATCTCGGCGCGGAGATCGAGGTGTTGGTCGGCGACGCCGACGAACCGGCGGCGACGGCGACGCCGCCCGAGACGGAGTACCCACTCGACGACGACCTCGGGCCAACTGAGCGCGAACGAAAGCTCCGCGAGGAGATCGAGGAGATACTCGACGGCGGGCCCGAGAAGTACAAACAGCGCCTGCCCGAGCAGGGCAAACTGTTCGTCCGCGACCGACTGGACCTCTGGTTCGGCGATGACGGCGACGGCGGCCCCGGCGACGCCGACCGCGAGGGCGCCGCCGACGGAATCCAGTTCGAGGACGGGAAGTTCGCCGCCTTCGACGAGTGGCACCCCGACTCCCCCGAGGTCGAGGAGTACGACGAGGGGACGCGCCTGCCCGGCGACGGCCTGCTGACCGGCGCGGCAACGTTCGAGGATCGCGACGTGCACTGGATGGCCAACGACTTCACCGTCAAGGCGGGGTCGATGGCCGGCCGGGGCGTCGAGAAGTTCCTCCGGATGCAGCAACGCGCGCTGAAGTCCGGCAACCCCGTCCTCTACCTGATGGACTCCTCCGGGGGTCGGATCGACCAGCAGACCGGCTTCTTCGCCAACCGCGAGGGGATCGGGAAATACTACTACAACCACTCGATGCTCTCGGGCTACGTGCCGCAGATCTGCGTGCTCTACGGCCCCTGTATCGCCGGCGCGGCGTACACCCCCGTCTTCGCCGACTTCACGATCATGGTCGAGGGGATGTCGGCGATGGCGATCGCTTCCCCGCGCATGGTGAAGATGGTGACCGGCGAGGAGATCGACATGCAGGATCTCGGCGGCCCGGCGGTCCACGCCAAACACTCCGGGAGCGCCGACCTCGTGGCGAAAGACGAACAGGAGGCTCGCGAGATGGCCGCGAAACTGATGAGCTACCTCCCGGACAAAGCCGGCGAGAAACCGCCCCGCTCGGAGCCCGAAAGCCCCACGTTCTCCCCCGAGGGGATCGACGAGGTGATCCCGAGCGAGCCGAACCGCGCCTACGACGTGCACGATCTGCTCGATCGCATCTGCGACGCCGAGTCCGTGTTCGAGATGAAGCCGGAGTACGGCAAGGAGATCGTCACCGCATTCGCCCGGATCGACGGTCGCCCCGTCGGCGTCGTCGCCAACCAGCCCAACCACCGTTCGGGCGCCATCTTCCCCGACGCCGCCGAGAAAGCGGCCGAGTTCATCTGGACCTGCGACGCCTACGAGATCCCGCTGCTGTACCTGTGTGACACCCCCGGCTTCATGGCCGGTTCCGACGTGGAGAAAGACGCGATTCTCGAGAAGGGGAAGAAGTTCATCTACGCCACCTCCTCGGCGACGGTGCCGAAACAGACCGTCGTCGTCAGGAAGGCCTACGGCGCCGGCATCTACGCGATGGGCGGCCCCGCCTACGACCCCGAGAGCGTGATCGGCCTGCCCTCGGGGGAGATCGCGATCATGGGGCCCGAGGCAGCGATCAACGCCGTCTACGCCAACAAGCTCGACGCCATCGACGACCCCGAAGAGCGCAAGCAGCGCGAGCAGGAGCTCCGCGAGGAGTACCGGCAGGACATCGACGCCCACCGCATGGCCAGCGAAGTCGTGATCGACGACGTGGTGCCGCCGTCGACGCTCCGGCAGGAGCTCGTCAATCGCTTCGCGTTCTACGAGAACGTCGACAAGGACCTGCCGGACAAGAAGCACGGCACAGTGCTGTGAACCGCGGTTTTCCACTCCCTAACCGGGGTAGCGGGCGGGTACTCTTCTCGGCGCGCGCCAACCGCTCGACCGAACGATGGTCGACGGCCCCCTCCCCGCGGCGGCAGACGGCGAGCCCTGGACCGACCCGTACCACCGCTGGATCAACGCACGTGCACGAGCACTGTGGCTGCTCGCTGCGGTCGCGATGGTCCTCGACGTCGCCCTCACCGGGGTCGGGCTCTCGGTCGGGCTCGCCGAGGGGAATTACTTCGCCCGCCTGTTCATCCGCGAGTTCGGCCTGATCGGTGCGGGTGTCCTGCTCAAGGGGTTCGCGCTCGGGGTCGGCTACGGGGCCTGGCGACTGCTGCCACATCTCGACGACAACGCGGCCCGCCACCGGTACTTCGTCCCGCTCGGCCTGGCGCTGCCCTCGTGGGCGGCCGTCGGTATCAACGCGGTGATGATCCTCTCGGTGAGCTAGTCCCCGAGCGCGTCGAGCAGCACCACCCACGCGAGCGCGGCCAGCCCCACGTCCCGGATCAGCACGTCGACGAACACGCCGTCGGTACCGGCGACGACAGCCAGGTAGCCGACCGTCGCCGGGAGCGAGACTGCCGCCACGGCGGTCGCGGGCGCGACGTAGCGATCTGCCAGTAGCAGTCCGCCGACCAGAACCTCCGGCGGCCCGTTCGCGAGCATGAACAGCCGCGGCGAGACGACGAGCCACGGCGCCAGCCAGTCCGTGACGTAGACGGCCCACGCGGCCGGCGCCAGGAGCTTGTGGACCCCGGCGAGCACCAGCATCGTGCCGAGGCCGACCCGGGCGAGCGTGGCCGTCTCCACCCTCTCGACGACCGGCGCGAGCCAGCGTCGAAGCCTTGCCGTCACGGGGTCCATCGACGCCTCACTCCACGTGTTCGCGTTTCAGGCTCAGCGCGGTCCGGTCGAACTCACAGACGAGCGTGTCGCCGTCCGGGCCGTCGCCGCCCTCGTCGACTTTGAACGCCTCGACGTGCATCTCGACGATCCCGCGCTCGCCGTCGCTGGTCTCGTGTTTGTCCGTGACCGTCGTCTGCGCGTAGACGGTATCGCCGTGGAAAACGGGGTTGGGGTGCTCGACGTTGTCGTAGGAGAGGTTGGCGACGATGGTGCCGTCGGTGGTGTCGGGGATCGTCAGCCCGACCGCCAGCGACATCGTGTAGAGCCCGTTGACCAACTGCTCGCCGAACTGGGTGTCCTCGGCGAAGTCGGCGTCGAGGTGGAGCGGCTGCTGGTTCATCGTCATGTCGCAGAACGTCTGGTTGTCCGACTCCGAGACGGTTCGGCGCTTCCCGTGCTCGATGGTTTCGCCGACCTGGAACTCCTCGTAGTAGCGGCCCGTCATACCGGGCCCCTCACCCGGTCGGCGCAAAACGCTGCCGACTCAGCCCGACGTGATCCCGACCAGTTAACTCCGCGCCGACCGAGCCGCGACGTATGGCACGCAGAAGCCTCCTGTTCTCGCCGGGCGACCGCCCGGAACTGATGCGCAAGGCGCCCGCGGCGGGCGCGGACACCGTCTGTTTCGACCTCGAGGACGCGGTCGCCCCCAGCGAGCGCGACACGGCGCGGGCGGCGGTGCGCGAGGTGCTGTCGGATCCGTCGTTCGACCCAGATTGTGAAGTCACCGTGCGCGTGAGCGTCGACGCCGCGGCCGACATCGACGCGCTGCTCGACGGCGGCGAGTCGATCCGTCTCGACGGCGTGATGGTGCCGAAAGTCGCCGAGGCCGCCGACGTGGAGTGGATCGCCGACCTGCTGGCGGAGCACGACGCCGAACCAGCGTTGCTGGCGCTGGTCGAAACCGCCCGGGGAGTGCTCAGGGCGGAAGAAATCGCCGACGCGCCGGCGACGGACGCGCTGGTGTTCGGCGCCGAGGACCTCGCCGCCGACATCGGTGCGACCCGGACCGACGAGGGAACCGAAGTGCTCCACGCCCGAGAACAGGTCGTACTGGCTGCGAGCGCGGCGGGCGTCGACGCCATCGACACAGTCCACACCGATTACGAGGACGACGCCGGACTCCGCGAGGCGACTGAGTTCGCGCTCCAGTTGGGGTACGACGGCAAGCTCGCGATCCACCCCGCCCAGGTGCCGATCATCAACGACGCGTTCACGCCGTCGCCCGAACAGGAGGAGTGGGCCGAGCGCGTGCTCGACGCGCGCGACGAAGCCGAGGCCGATGGCCGAGGCGTGTTCAGCGTCGACGGCGAGATGATCGACGCGCCACTGATCGCACAGGCCGAGCGCGTGCTCGAGCGTGCGGCTGCCGGCGACGATCGCTAAATCGTTCACGAACGTTTGTAGTAGAACTTCGGCAGGCTTATTCGAGCTACACATGATATCTATGCCGAAATGTCCGATGAGGCAAACCCGTTCGAGAGCCTGCAGGAACAAATCGACGACGCGGCCGCGTACCTCGACGTCGACGACGACATCATTCACCGGCTCAAGTACCCCGAGCGGGTTCTAGAGACGAACCTCTCGGTCGACCTCGACGACGGGTCGATCGAGCGGTTCAAAGCGTTCCGGTCGGAGTTCAACGGCGACCGGGGGCCCTACAAAGGCGGCATTCGCTACCACCCGGGCGTCAGCCGCGACGAGGTCAAGGCGCTCTCCGGCTGGATGGTGTACAAGTGCGCCGTCGTCGACATCCCCTACGGCGGCGGGAAAGGAGGAATCGTCGTCGACCCCGCAGAGTACTCCGCGGCCGAACTCGAACGGCTCACACGCTCCTTCGCCGAGGAGCTGCGCCCGTTCATCGGCGAGGACAACGACATCCCCGCGCCCGACGTGAACACGGGCCAGCGGGAGATGAACTGGATCAAGGACACCTACGAGACGCTCGAGAACACGACCGAACCCGGCGTCGTCACCGGCAAGTCGATCGATGCCGGCGGGAGCGCAGGCCGGGTCGAGGCCACCGGTCGGTCCACGATGCTCACTGCCCGCGAGGCGTTCGACTACCTCGATAAGGATATCGAGGACGCCTCCGTCGCCGTGCAGGGGTACGGCAACGCCGGCTGGATCGCCACCAAACTCATCGACGAACTCGGGGCCAACATCGTCGCCGTCTCGGACTCCTCGGGCGCGGTCCACGATCCCGACGGGCTCGACCCTGTTGCCGTCAAGGAGTTCAAACGCGAGACTGGCTCCGTCAGCGGCTACGAGGGCGTCGAGGAGCGCAGCAACGAGGAGCTGCTCACGATGGACGTGGACCTGCTCGTCCCCGCAGCGCTCGAAAACGCCATCGACGGCGACCTCGCCGCGGACGTGCAGGCCGACGTGATCGTCGAGGCCGCGAACGGCCCGCTGACCCCCGACGCCGACGACGTGCTGACCGAGAAGGACGTCCACGTTTTCCCGGACATCCTCGCCAACGCCGGCGGCGTGACGGTCTCCTACTTCGAGTGGGTCCAGAACCGCCAGCGGTTCTACTGGAGCGAGGAGCGAGTCAACGAAGAACTGGAGGTCATCATCACCGACGCGTTCGATAACCTCACCGACGCCTACGAGGCGTTCGACGTGCCGAACTTCCGCACCGCCGCCTACGTCGTCGCGATCCAGCGCGTCGTCGACGCGTTCACCGACAACGGCAACTGGCCCTGATTCCGGGTACCGAATCGGTCGGGTCGCCGTTCGGTTTTCCAGCCCCGGAGCGCCGCACAGGTCGCCCGCTTCGGTAGTTCTTTCTTCGCCCACGGACAGGTGGAGGTATGGTGAATCTCGGACTCGTGGTGGCGGAGTTCAACGCTTCCGTCACCGAGCAGATGGCGGCAGCCGCCGAAGACGCCGCCGCGGATCGGGGCGTCGGGATCGAATCGACCGTCCGCGTGCCGGGCGTGTACGATAGCCCGCTCGCGGCGGATCGACTCGCACGCCGGGACGATATCGACGCCGTCGCGGTCGTCGGCGCCGTCGTCACCGGCGACACCGATCACGATCAGGTGATCAGCGACGCGACCGCCTCATCGCTGCAGTCCGTGGGGCTGGACCGGGACACGCCCGTGACGTTCGGCGTCACTGGGCCAGGCCAGAGCGGCGCTGAGGCCCACGAGCGCGTCGAGAAGGGGGCGGCAGCCGTCGATGCCGCCGTCGACATGGTGGAGGTGCTGCCATGAGCGACCACCAGTGGGAGTTCGCCGAGCGTGTCGGTCGTGTCGAGCCGTCGGCGACCGTCGCCGTCGGCAACAAAGCCAGTGCACTCGAGGAGGAGGGCGTCGACGTGGTCGATCTCTCGGTCGGCGAACCGGACTTCCCGACGCCCGAACGCGTCCGGGAGGCGGGCCGCCAGGCCATCGCCGACGGCCACACGGGCTACACCTCGTCCAACGGAATCACGGAGCTCCGGCAGGCGATCTCGACGGACCTGAAGGCGAAAAACGTCCCCGCCGAACCCGACAACGTCGTCGTCACGCCCGGCGCGAAGCAGGCGCTGTTCGAGACCGTCCACACGCTGATCGACGAGGGCGACGAGGTGATCCTGCTCGATCCGGCCTGGGTCTCCTACGAGGCGATGGTGAAACTCGCCGGTGGCGACCTCACTCGCGTCGATCTGGGCGAACACGAGTTCGAGCTCGAACCCGCCCTCGACGAGCTGGCCGACGCGATGTCCGACGAGACGGCGCTGCTGCTGGTCAACTCGCCGTCGAACCCGACCGGTGCGGTGTTCTCCGACGAGGCGCTCGCGGGCGTCCGCGACCTCGCCGTCGAGCACGACGTGACGGTCGTCGCCGACGAGATCTACGACCGGATCACCTACGACGCCGAACCGACCTCGCTGGCCTCCTTCGACGGGATGGCCGACCGGACGGTGACGGTCAACGGGTTCTCGAAGTCCTACGCGATGACCGGCTGGCGGCTGGGCTACCTCGCCGCGCCGGAGCCGCTCGTGGAGCAGGTGTCGAAGATTCACAGCCACTCGGTCACCTGCGCGCCCAACTTCGTCCAGCGCGCTGGCGTCGAGGCGCTGCGCAGCGTCGAAACCGACGTTGCGACAATGGTGAAAGCGTTCGAGAACCGCCGTGACCTCGTCGTCGACGTGCTGGACGACCACGGCAAGTCGATCCCCCGGCCGCAGGGGGCGTTCTACGCGATGATCCCGACCGACGACGACGACATGGCCTGGACCGACGCCGCCATCGAGGACGCTCACGTCGCCACCGTCCCCGGGAGCGCGTTCAACGCTCCGGGCTACGCCCGCATCTCCTACGCGGCCAGCGAGGAACGGCTGAAGGAAGGGTTCGAACGACTGGCCGCCGAAGGGTTGCTGTAGTCGGCCACCCACGCCGTTAGCTCCGACGTGGCGCTTCGTCGCTCGCTTACTGGTGCCCGGAGACCTCGACCGGCCGGTACGGCTCCTCGAGGTACTCGATCTCGGAGGAGGTCAGCGACACCGAGAGCGCCTCGACGGCGTCTTCGAGATGCTCGACGCTGGTCGTACCGACGATTGGGGCGTCGACGGCGTCCTTGTGCAGTAGCCAGGCCAGCGCGATCTGCGCCATCTTCAAGTCCTTCTCGGCGGCGAGTTCCTCGACGCGCTCGTTCACCTCGCGGCCGCCGTTCTCGAGGTAGGGGTGGCGGGCGGCGTCGGACTCGCTCTGTCCGCGGGTCGTGGCCTCCAGTTCCTCGTGGGGGCGCGCGAGGAATCCACGGGCCAGCGGCGACCACGGGATGACGCCGACGTTCTCCCGGTCACACAGCGGCAGCATCTCGCGTTCTTCCTCCCGATAGAGGAGGTTGTAGTGGTTCTGCATCGTCGCGTAGCGCTCCAACCCCTCGCAGTCGCTGGTGTGGAGCGCGTCGGCGAACTGGTGGGCCCACATCGACGAGGCGCCGACGTGGCGGGCGTTCCCGCGCCGGACGGCGTCGTCGAGCGCGCGCATTGTCGTCTCGATTGGGGTGTCGTCGTCCCAGCGATGGGTCTGGTAGAGATCGACAGTGTCCATCCCGAGTCGATCGAGCGACGCGTCGAGTTCCTGCTCGATCGCTTTCCGGGAGAGACCCCCGGAGTTGGGGTCGTCCTCCCGCATCTGGAAGTAGCCCTTCGTCGCGACCACCATCTCGTCGCGGTCGTACTCCCCGAGTGCGTCGCCGAGGATGCGCTCGGACTCGCCGTTCGAGTACATGTTGGCGGTGTCGAAAAAGTTGATCCCGAGTTCGACCGCGCGGTCGATCAGTTCTTTCCCCTCCGCCTCGCCGAGCACCCAGTCGCGCCACTCCGGGTCGCCGAAGCTCATGCAGCCGAGTGCGATGCGGGAGACCTCGATGCCGGTGTCGCCGAGCGTGGTGTACTCCATGGGAGCCGGTCGCACTGTGGCGGCAAAAACCCACGCACGCCGGCGAACACGTCGGCCGGCTCAGTCCCGGAAACTTGCGGTGTAGATGAAGAAGGCGCCCGTGACCAGGACGAACGCGAGGAACGTGACCAGCGCGAGCACGATCACCAACGGTTCCAGGACGCCGAGGTACGCCTCACCGGCTGGCGTCGTCGACAGGGCGATCGCCGCCAGCAGCGCAGCGATCAGTCCGAGCAACCAGTCGCGGAGGACGTTTTCGAACTCCATACCCACCGGTAGCCTGGCAGTCTCTAAACTCCACCGGCCGCCGATCGAACTTTACCGCGGACGCTCGAGACGGGGCGTATGCAACGACGCCGCCGACCACCGGCCATCCAGTCAAGCGGATGACGCTGTGGCTGCTCGGAACGCAACTGGATCGGACCGCAGCCTCACTCGACGAGCACAACCGTGTGCTGCTGATCGAGGCGTCCGGGTTCGCCGATCGGCGACCGTACCACCCACACAAGCTGACGCTCGTCTTCGCCGCGATGCGGCAGTTCCGTGACGACGTGCGCGAGCGGGGGCTGACCGTCGACTATCGACAGGCCGATACGTTCGGCGCGGCGCTCGACGCCCACTTCGACGCGCATCCGGGCGACCACCTGACGATGCCCAGGCCGGCCGCCCACGGCGCCGAGAGTCGGCTACGAGAGCTGGTCGACGCTCGTGGTGGGACCCTTTCGTTCGTCCGGAACCCGACGTTTCTCCTCACCCCGGCCGAGTTCGACGAGTGGGCGGAGAGCCGGAACACGAACAACCCCGATACCTACCGGATGGAGGGGTTCTACCGCTGGATGCGTCGCGAGACTGGCGTCCTGATGGACGGCGACGAACCCGCAAGCGGCGAGTGGAACTACGACGAGGAGAATCGAGAGACGCCGCCGGAGGGCTGGTCGCCGCCGGAGCCACCGTCGTTCGAGCCAGACGAGACCACCCGCGAGGTGGCGTCGTGGGTCGATGCGGCGTTCGAGACGTTCGTCGACAGCCACCAGGCGGCACCGTTCAAGTGGCCGGTGACGCGTGACCAGGCACTGTCGGCGCTCGAAACGTTCGTCGACGCCCGGTTCGCCGAGTTCGGGCCGTACCAGGACGCGATGGTCGAAGGCGAGTGGGCGATGAGCCACTCGCTGCTCTCGGCGGCGATCAATCTGGGCCTCCTCACGCCGATGGAGGTGATCGACCGGGCCGAGCGCGCCTACGAGGCGGAGGAAGTGCCGATCAACAGCGTCGAGGGGTTCGTCCGACAGCTCCTCGGATGGCGGGAGTTCATGCGACACGTCTACCGGCGCTCGATGCCGGAGATGGCTGACGCGAACCAACTGAACCAGACCTCGGAGCTACCACCGGCGTACTGGACGGGCGAGACCGACATGACCTGTCTCTCCGAGGCGGTGGGCCACGTCCGGGAGTATGGCTACGCCCACCACATCGAGCGCCTGATGGTGCTCTCGAACTTCGCGATGGTCTACGGAGCCGATCCCGGGAAGCTGAACGAATGGTTCCACCAGGGGTTCGTCGACGCCTTCCACTGGGTCACGACGCCCAACGTTGTCGGCATGGGCTCGTTCGGCACCGACACCCTCTCCTCGAAACCCTACGCCGCCTCGGGGAGCTACATTAACCGAATGAGCGACTACTGCTCGTCCTGTCCGTACGCAGTGTCGCGAGACACGGGCGAAGGGGCGTGTCCGTTCAACAGCCTCTACTGGACGTTCCTCCGGGAGAACGAGGAGACGCTGCGTGGAACGGGGCGGATGGGGCTGATGTACTCCCACGTCGACGACAAGGACGCGGCGGAGTGGGACGCGCTCGAGGAACGCGCAGCGACGGTCCGGACGCTGGCGCGCCAGGGGAACCTCTGACCCCTGCGTCGTTAGTGGCGAGCAGGCGACTCGACGGCGCCACGAGTCGGTGAGTCGCGCTCCCGCCTCGTTCGACCCGTGGCAGTGCTCATCGCACGGGCTGGGTGGTCGCCCTATCCGTCATAAACTCTCGCCGGCGCAGCAGCTATCGGACAGTGAAAACGGTGGGAGAAGCGGCGCGGCCGTTAGTGCTGGTGGCCCATCGCTTCGGACAGCGAGATGCCGAAACGCTCCTCGAACAGCTGTTCGAGCGTGTCGTTCGCGGACTCGACCTCGTTGCTCACGCCACCCTCGGCGTGGTGGACGCGGGCGTGGGCCTGCTGGGCGAACGCCTGCAGGACGATGTCGGCGATGATCTGGGCGTCCGGCTCGTCGCCGTCGCGCATCAGCTCCAGCATGACGGGCGGCAGTTCCACGGTGTCAGTTTCGCCCTCGGGGCCTTCGATGGTGAACGTCTCCGTATCAGCCATACGCGAGAATCGGGGGTCGGACGTAAGGTTCTGTGGGTCTCGGCTCGCGAAAAGGGGGAGTGCCCGCGTTAGTCGTCCCCGGCTGCTCGCGTCGGCGACACCATCAGTCGTCCCGGGCTGTCAGCACCGGCGACAGCCTTAGTCGTCGCTGGCTGCGGCTTCGGCCACAGCCTCCACGCCGAGTTCGTCCGCGCGCTCGCGCTCTTCGAGCCAGTCGTCGGCGTCGAGTGCGGCCTCGCTCCCCATCCCGGCGGCGGTGACCGCCTGCTGGTAGTGGTGGTCGACCACGTCGCCGGCGCCGAAGATCCCCGACACGTCGGTCGCAGTCTGTCCACCGTCGCGGCCGCCCTGCGTGATGAGGTAGCCCTCGTCGTCGAGTTCGACGCCCGTGCCTTCGAGGTAGCCCGCGTTCGGCGTGTGGCCGATGGCGTAGAACACCGCGCCCACGTCCATCTCGAACGACTCGACGTCTTCCTCGCCGGCCTCCAGCTTCTCCTTTGGGTGGCCCGCCGGATGGCGGACGAGCGAGGCGTGATCGATGCCGTCCTCCGGCGTTCCGTGGAGTTCGGTGAGTTCGGTGTTCCAGAGGATCTCCACCTCGCCGTCGTCGACCTTGTCCATGATTCGGTCGATCCAGTGGTCCTCAGCCCGGAACTCGTCGCGGCGGTGGGCGATGTAGACGGTGTCGGCGAACTTGGTGAGGAAGTTCGCCTCCTCCATCGCGGCGTCGCCGCCGCCGATCACGAGCATGTCCTCGTCCCGGAAGAACGCGCCGTCACAGGTGGCACAGGTCGAGAGCCCGTAGCCCATCAGTTCGTCCTCGCCCGGGACCCCGAGCGTGCGCGCGGAGGCGCCGGAGGCGGCGATGAACGCGTCACAGGTGTACACGTCGCCGTCGCGCATCTCCACGCGGAACGGCGGCGCGTCGGTGCCGTCCTCGCTCTCCCCGAGCCCCGTCACGTCGACGACGATCCCGTGATCGAGTTCGGCGCCGAATCGCTCGGCCTGTTCCTTCATGTTGTTCACGAGCTCGGGGCCGGAGATCCCCTCCGGGAAGCCAGGGTAGTTGTCGACCTCGGTCGTGAGGGTGAGCTGTCCGCCCGGCTCGTCGCCCTCGAGTACGAGGGGGTCGTTGTTCGACCGCCCGGCGTAGATCGCTGCGGTCAGCCCGGCGATACCCGTTCCGGCGATAATCAGTCGACGGTGTTCCACCGCCTCCTCGACGTGCTCGCTCATAGCCGCCGGTACGGCGGTGGCGGGTATGTACGTTTTGCTGTCGGTGTGCTGTTCGTGCAAGACTGCCTTCGGCGTCTCCGACAGCCTTACCGCCCGAGCGCTGGACGCCCAACTATGGCCGCCGATCTAGAGGAGAAAACCGACCGCTACGGCGAGATGCTCGCCGACGCTCTCGACGCCGCCGAACCCGCGGCGCCGCCGGGGACGCCGCTGGGCGAGGCCGCCGCCGAAACGTACGAGATGGCCGACTCCTACCTCGACGACGGCCGACACTTCCGCACGGCCGACGATCCAGTCAACGCGCTGGCCTCGTTCTCCTACGGCTACGGCTGGCTCGATGCGGGTGTGCGGTTCGGGCTGTTCGAAATCCCCGACGAGACGGAGCTGTTCACGACCGACGCAAGTGAGTAGCCGGATCGCCGCCGCTCGTCTCCGTCAGTCGAACCGGTAGGTCGGCCCGTCGTCGCTGTCCTCCACTTCGACGCCCAGCGCCTCCAGTCGGTCGCGGAGGTCGTCGGCGCGTTCGTAGTTCCCCGCGTCGCGCTCCCCCTCGCGCACGTCGAGGACCAGTTCCACCAGGTTCTCGGCGATCTCGGCTTCGCCCGCCGTCACGTCGCCGAACTGGAGCCCGAACACGTCGCCGCCGTACTCCTCGAAGAACTCGATTGACTCCCGCAGCGCGCGGTAGTCGTAGGGGCCACCGGCCTCGACGTGACGGTTGACCGCCGTGGCGACCTCGAGCAACTCGGCCATCGCCTCGCGAGCGTTGAGGTCGTCGTTCATCGCCGCCTCGAACCCGGCTCGGGCCGCGGCGAGCGCGTCACGGAACTCGCCGTCTTCCGTTTTCGTGAGCGCGTCGGCGCTGTCGGCGTGCTCGACGGCGGTCTCGTAGGCGCGTTCGAGGCGGTCCCAGCGGCGGCGAGCCTCCTCGATAGTTTCCTCGGTGTAGGCCTGCTGGGAGCGATACTCCGCAGAGGCGAAGAACGTGCGCAGCACGTTCACGCCGAACTCCCGGACGGCGTCGGCGACAGTGAAGTAGTTGCCGAGCGAGGAGGACATCTTCTCGCTGCCGGCCTGCATGAAGCCGACGTGGAGCCAGTAGTTCGCGAATCGCTGGCCCGTTGCGGCCTCGCTCTGGGCGATCTCGTTCTCGTGGTGGGGGAAGACGAGATCCTGTCCGCCCATGTGGATGTCCAGCGTCTCGCCGAGATGCGTCATCGACATCGCCGAGCACTCGATGTGCCAGCCGGGGCGGCCCTCGCCCCACGGCGACTCCCAGGTCTGCCCCGTCGGGAGTGGCCCGTCGTGTTCGTGCTTGCGGTGCTCCTTGACCGCGTCGGCGTCGACGCCGCCGGTCTTCCAGAGCGCGAAGTCCGCGGGGTTGCGCTTCTCCCCGCGCTCGTCTGGGTCACCCTGCTCCTCCACGGCGTCGACCTCCTGGTTCGAGAGCTTCCCGTACTCCGTGAAGGCGGTTACGTCGAAGTACACCGAGCCGTTGGACTCGTAGGCGTACCCCTGCTCGATCAGCGTCTCGACGAGTTCGACGATCTCCGGCACGTGCTCGGAGACCCGAGGGTACACCTCGGCACGTAGGAGGTTCAGGTCGCGCATCCGCTGCAGCACCTCGTTCGTGTAGTGGCGGGCCACGTCGGCCTCGGTCTCCCACGCCTCGCGCTCGCCGACACGGGCAGTGATCTTCTCGTTCACGTCGGTGACGTTCTCGACGTGGTGTACGTCGTACCCCTCGTGGGCCAGCCAGCGGTGGAGAATGTCGGCTTGCGCCCAGAGGCGGGCGTGGCCGAGATGCGGGTCGTCGGAGACCGTCAGCCCGCAGACGTAGAGCCGCACCGACTCACCGCTCGCCTCGAACGGCTCGCGCTCGCCCGACAGGGTGTCGGTCAGCGATAGGGTCATGCGAGAGGCTTCTCCAGCCGGCGGTTTGAAGCCGTCGGAAGCGTGGCTGGCGGGAGAATCCCGTGGCCAGCCGCGTCACTCCGGAACGCGCGACAGCGCGTCCTCGACCGCCCGGAGCGCGGCCACGCCCACCCGACGATCGACAACGACCAGCAGCGTGCCCTCGGCGACGGCCGCGGCCGCGGCGTCGATGTCCTCGGCGTCGAGGCGACCACAGACAGCGCCCAGCGCGCTCGTCCCCACGTCGCCCGTCGCGATCACCGCCGTCAGCGACCCCGCATCAGGAACGACCGCGGTGCCGCCCACGGCGAGGAGCGCGCGGTCGGGCGTCCCCTCCGTCCTCTCGACGAGGCCGACGCCGCTCTCCATCCGGACCTTGGGGTCGGTGTCGTGGGGGTCGATCGCCGGGAGGTCGTCGGCGAACCGGCGGAGCGCGGTGGCGACGGGCTCGGGCTCGCCCGTATCGAGGAACTCGGCGGCGGCGGTGTAGTTGACGACGCCGGCACGGAGCGCGAGCAGGAGGAACGGTCGCTCGCGCACGGCCTCCCGCGTCGCCGCTGCGGTGGACATACACGAGCCTGATAGCGGCGACAGCAAAAATCCATCCACCCGCCGGCGTCGGGGCGCGAGCGTCAGGTCAACGCCAGCACGAGGCCGACGACAGTCACCAGCGCCACGAACGCCGCGGCGGCGATGACGACGCCGCTCTGTACGAGGATCGCGGCCGCGACAGCCACGGTCAGCGTGAGCGCTGCGAGTGCCAACAGCCCGATCATCTCGGCGTCGAGTCGGTCCAGAACGCTCCCTGCGGACTGTGGCTGTGCGAGGGCCTCGTCCACATCGATACCGTAGCCGCCCGCACGGGACGGTTCGATGCGGAGTTCGACCGCCTCCGTCTCGGCGCCGTAGCCCGCAGTGATCGTCAGCTCGCTCGTCACTGGCTCACTCATCGGCTGGGTGTCGACGCCGATGCGGGTCGTCGTACCCGCGTCGATGTAGCGGCTGTCGTCCCGGAGCCTCGCCGCTTGCGAGAGCGACGCGTCGAGTTTGAGGTGGACGTGTGAGCCCGCCCCGTGGTTTTCGAGGGCCACGTCGAACGGCCCGTCGGCCACGTACGACGCCGGCGCGTCGATGTCGCGCGGCCGATCTCGGTTGAGGTGGACTGAAAGCGCCGGCACGGGTGGCGGTGGCACCCGCGTGGGGAAAAAGCTTCACCCGAGTGGGCACTCCCCAAAACGGCCGATAAACGTTCACTCCGGGGAGTTTTGGGCAAAGACTTATGCAGTCTCCCTCGTAGCTCTAGGTATGGGTACCAGTAGCATACCACCCGTCGTCCGCGACTCGCCGCCTCGCGATCGCGGTCCGGATCTATCACCCGTCGGCACCGACCTCGTCATCTGTGACGGCGAGGCGATGACCTACGGGGAGTACCGGCGCGACCGGGGGACAGCCTCGGCAGAGCGCGAACGGGTCGCAAAAATCGAGGGCTGAGCCGCTACGGCAGTCGCCGGCTCAGAACGCGTCGCCTTCGAACGTCGTCTCAGCGTGGAGGTCGCCCTTGAGCGCGTCGTGGACCTTACAGAGGTCGAACGCGCGGTCGATCGCTTCTTCACCGTCGGCCTCGCTCACGTCGTTCTCGACGGCGATGTCGAAGTGGATGCCGTCGAGCTTGTCGTCGTCGTTGAGTTCGCCAGTGATTGAGAGTTCGACCTTGCCGAGTTCGCCCACGTCGCGCTGCTTCGCGCCGACGCGCAGTGCCGGCACGTAGCAGGCGCCGTAGGAAGCGAGCAGCGACTCCAGCGTGTCGGGTGCGGACTCGCCGCCGGGGTCGATGTCGACGGAGAAATCGCGGACCTCGGTCGTGGAAGCGTAACCGTCCTCTGAAACTGTGGTGACTTGTTTGCTCATCGCGACCGGAAGTTGGGCTGGTCGCGGCCTAAATCTTGCTGCCCCGGCCGAGGCGATTCGCCGGCAGTGCAGGCGCCCAAGCGAGGGGCCCCGGCGACGGCGCCGCCCCGTCGACGGTTACTCTGCCAGCGAGTAGGACTCGTCGCCGTCGAGGACGACGACCTCAGCGTCGCTCCCCGTCGCTGTGACCTCACGGACGAACTCGTCGGTGTCGATCTCGATCGGCGGGAACGTGTCGTAGTGCATCGGGAACGCCACATCCACGTCGAGCCAGTCGACCGCGATGGCGGCCTGTGCCGGCCCCATGGTGAAGTGATCGCCGACCGGCACCGCGGCGGCGTCGGGCTCGAGGAACGGCCCGATAACGTCCTTCATCTCGGAGTGCAGCGAGGTGTCGCCGGCGTGGTAGAACGCCGTCGAGTCGGCGTCTGTCTCCTGTGTGGGCTTCGTCTCGCTGATCACGTAGCCCGCGGGCATGCCGCCGCTGGCGTCGTACTCGGTGTCCAGCCCGTTGGAGTGGTCGGCCCGCACCATCGTGACGAACGCGTCGCCGAGTTCGACGGTGCCGCCGAGGTTCATCCCCGTCGCGTGCTCGACACCGTAGTTGTCCGCGAGATAGCTCGTGATCTCCGGCGTCGAGACGAAGTGGGCGTTGTCGAACTGGTCGGCGTCGCCGATGTGGTCGGCGTGACCGTGGGTGACCAGCACGTAGTCCGGGTCCAAATCCGCCGGATCCGTGTCGGTGAACGGGGTGTCGAAGAACGGATCGATCAGGAACTCGGTGTCGTCGACGGTGACGCACCACGTCGAGTGGCCGTACCAGGTGAGGTCGAAGGTCATTGCGACTGCCCGTACGGTTTCGCGCATCCTGAATGTTACTGCTCCACCGGTAATTCACTCGCAGTGATAGCTACGAGCGGGTCGCCGCCGCTCGCGCGAGGGATGTCCACGAAAACGAGACGTGAAAACGGCGTTCGTCGGTGGAAGCGCCACTCACTTGAGGACGATCGCACCCTTCATCCCCATCGTCTTGTGGGGTATGCAGTAGTACTTCGTCGTTCCTGTGTCGTCGAACGTCTGGCTGAAGATGTGGCCGTGTTTCTCTCGACTAGTCCACGAGTGACACAGTGCACCGATTCAACGAGCCGCTGACCGCTGTGGGACGAAGTTTATACTACCGAATCGTCTATATAAAGCAGCTACTACCCCCGTCTATACATGAGTAAAAGCCCCATGGTACCAAACGACAGTTTTATCAGCTATTTCGGATAACAGAGGGACCACATGTCTGACCCTCACGGACGACGTGGTGACGACAAGAATGCGGGTATCAATCGGCGCCGATGGCTTCAGGCCCTCGGTGTCGCCGGTGCAGCCGGGATGGCCGGCTGTACGGGCGGCGACGGCACCGACACGGCGACGGATACGCCGACGGAGACTGAAGGGGACGTGATGGGTGAGGATACGGCCACGCCCGAAGGCGAGGTCGAGATCCCCGAGGTCGGCGGGACGTACAACACGGTCACGTCCAGCCCAGTTGACACGCTGAACCCGCTCTACAACACCGAGAACGGCGCCGGTACGCTGATCGGCTACGCTCTCGACATGGGGTACACCTTCGGCCCGGGTAACGAAGTGATCCCCCAGCTGTACGACCTGACGACCGACGACGGCGGGAAAGTCTGGACCGCGAAGGTTCGAGAGAACCTCGAGTTCGGCGGCGACTACGGACAGGTCACCGCGGAGGACTTCGTCTATCTGGTTCAGGAGCTCCACCAGGCCGAGTGGGCGTCGACAGCCGCCTCGAGTTCCTGGCCCAGCGAAGTTACCATCGAGCAGACCGGCGAGTTCGAGTTCCAGATCGAACTTCCGAGCGCGAACCTGCTCTACCCGCAGACGTACGACCCGCTGCTGTACCCGATCCCGAAAGAACTCCTCGAGCCGTACGTCGCCGAAGAGGACGACAAAGGGCTGCAGGAGAACCAGGAGCTGCTCGAGCTCGAGTTCAGCGGGAACCTCGGCGCCTACACCCTCGAGGAGTGGAACCGCTCCAGCGGCCAGACGTTCAGCCGCAACGAGGACTACTACATGCAGGAGGCGACCGACATCAACCAGCTCTTCGAGAACGCGCCGTACTTCGAGACCCTCGAGAGTCGGGTCGTTCAGGAGCAGGCCTCCCGCCTCGGCGCGCTCGAGACCGGCGAGACCGACTACGCCGCGGTCCCGCCCGAGCGTGTCGAAGAGTTCGACAGCCTGGACAACGTCAGCGTCTACCTCATTCCCCAGCCGTACAACGAGGTCTGCGTGTACAACATGCGTGAGAACGGATGGAACGCCGGCCCGGGCAACCTCTTCCGCGAGAAGAAGTTCCGCCAGGGGCTCGGCTGTGCCGTCGACAAGCAGGCGCTGGTCGAGGGTGTGTTCCGTGGCTACGCGAACGTCGAGTACACCTGGCAGCCTCGCTGGTCCACCTGGTACCCCAGTGACGCCGAGGTGCCGGAGTACGGGACCGGCGACCTCTACGGGCAGGATGCGGCCCAGAGCCGTATCCAGGAAGCGATCGACAACGTCGAGTACGACTACAGCTACGACGGCCAGGGTCGACTCCTGAACCCCGAAGGCGATCAGTGTACGATCACGCTCTACCACAGCGCCGGGCAGAACACCGAGCGCTCGATGGCAGAGTTCATCGCCCAGGAGTTCGAGCAGAACGCCGGGATTGCCGTCGAAGTCAACGCGATTCAGGGCTCGCAGTTCTCCCAGGAGTACTGGCAGCAGGAGGTGCCGGAGAACGCCGACGAGCTCGAGTGGTCCAACGGCTCCTACAACGCCGGTCCGCGTGACAAGGCCACCAGCGCGAACGCGTGGGACATGACGGTCGTGTTCGGCCTCAACACCTACCCGCTCAACCCGCTCGCGGCAGAGGTGTTCTTCCAGAAGGACTCCTTCTACAACCCGTACGGCTACTACCCGTCCTGGGACGCCGCGACGCTGTGGGAGGACGCCAACAACGCCGAGAGCACCGAGGAGCTCAACGAGATCTTCAGCGAAATCTTCGTCAACATCGCCGACGACCAGCCGATGGGCATGCTCGCCTTCCCGAGCAGCCGCTCCGGCTACGCGTCCGACATCGTCGGTCCGGCGGAGAACTTCTTCAGCGGCTGGGACTTCCCCGCCTGGCACCGCGAGGAGTAACGCCGCCTCGGGCCGTCGGCGTTTTTTGAGCGTAGGAGGAAGCTATCCATCGAAACACACATGAGGTAATCGTGTCGTACCGGTAAACACCGGCTCGACGGTTGCCACACATACACACGGATGGGGATTATGCATATACAGCGGAAACCACGGTCGAAGCTTTCAGAGATACACAAATGAGGTCGTTATAACCAATGGGAATGGAATGGTACATCGTCCGACGGGTCGCGTGGGCGGCCATCGTGACGTTCATCATCGTGTCGATCACCTGGGGGCTGCTGACGGCGGCGCCGAATCCACAGGTTCAGCAGGCGGTCACACAGGCAGCGATGGACGGGGAGAACCCAGCGGAGGCCGAAGAGCGGATGGAGGCCCAACTCCAACTCGATCGGCCGCTCCACGTGCGATTCATGGACTACGTGGTCGGCGTTTACACGCTTGAGTGGGGGTGGTCAAACACCCGCAACGAGCCAGTGACGAGTGCACTGGCTAACGCGCTCTACTACACCGTCCAGTACTCAGTGCCATGGACGATCCTGACCGTATTGATCGGCCCGATCGTCGGCGTGTACTCTGCGGCCAACCAGTACAGCTGGAAGGACCACGCAGCCACTGGGTTGGCGTTCTTCGGCTATGCGATCCCGAACTTCTTCTTCGGGATCATACTGCTGTTGATATTCGGGGTCCAGTTACGATGGATCCCCATCGTCTACAACACGGACGTGGCGATGTTCAGCGTCGAGAACGTGATCCAGCTCACGATACCGATATTCGTGCTGGTCACCGGCTCCATCGGCGCCATCATGCGCGTCTCGCGTAACGAGTCCGCGGAGTACGCGAACGCGGACTTCGTCAAGACAGCCAAGGCCAAGGGGGTCTCCACGTACCGGATCTACGCACGCCACGTGATCCGGCCGACGATGGTCCCGCTGTCGACGACGATGGTCGGCTACCTCCTGGCCATCTTCACCGGCTCGTCGCTGCTGGTCGAGGTGGTGTTCGGGATCCCGGGACTGGGGCGGACGCTCTACGACGCGGTGGTCGCACAGGACACGAACCTCGTGCTTGGTTCGACCCTGTTCTTCACCTTCATCGCGACCATCGGGAACCTGCTCCAGGACCTGGTGTACACAGTGCTTGACCCGCGAATCAGCTTCGAGGATCGATAATGGCAACGGACAGACAATCTTTCGACGAGATCGACTGGGCCCAGATCGACGAGGAGTCCGAGCGCGAGATTTCGCCGAACTTCATCATCGTCGCGCTGGGAACAGCGCTGATGGGCATCGTCTGGGCGTTCGACTACTTCTTCGTCACCGGCACGTGGGACGCCGCGATCGGGATGGACTTCGGGAACCAGTACACCCCGACGTTCCAGTTCATCGGCTGGGGGTACGACGTTACCCAGCTCGATTGGATGTTCGCGTTCTCGCTGCTCCTGTTCGGGGCGTACATGGTGCTGCCGCTCTACCAGAACCCCCGGATGACGAAGTACTACTGGCGGGACATGAAGCGCAACCGCCCCGCGATGGCGAGTCTCGGGTGGCTGCTGTTCATCTTCGTCATCGGCGTCATCGGCCCGGCGATCATCCCGGCGCCGACGGTCGACCTGATGACGAAGTACCAGCCGCCGATGTTCCTCGAGATCAACAACGTCTACCCGATCACCTGTGTCGGTGACGTCGCAGGTGGCACCTGTCAGGGCTCACTCGAACACCCGCTCGGGACGACCGGTGACGGGAAGGACATCTTCCGGATCATCGTCTACGGGATGCAGATCAGCATGAAGATCGGCTTCATCGCGACGCTGTTCGTCGTCTCGATCGGGAGCATCGTCGGCACGGTCGCGGCGTACGCGGGCGGCCTCGTCGACGAGATCCTGATGCGCTGGGTCGACATCCAGCAGTCGTTCCCGACGTTCATCCTCTACCTGCTGATCCTCTACATCTACGGGGCCAGCCTGTTCCTGTTCATCGTCCTCTTCTCACTGTTCTCGTGGGAAGGGACCGCCCGTTACGTGCGGAGTAACGCGCTGGCCAAGACCGAAGAGGAGTACATCAAGGCGGTCCAGCTCAGCGGTGCGAGCACGTACCGAGTGATCCGTTCGCACATCATGCCCAACAGCGCGAGCAGTATCGTGACCGACATCACGCTGCTGATCCCGTCGTTCATCCTGTTCGAGGCGCAGTTCGCGTTCCTCGGGCTGGGTGACTCGACGATCCCCTCCTGGGGCGTGCTGATCGCGCAGGGGCGCTCGGACCTGGCGTTCGCGCCGTGGATCACGCTGATCCCCGGGCTGTTCCTCTTCTTCACCATCCTGGCGTTCAACTTCCTCGGGGACGCGCTCCTCGACGCACTGAACCCCGAAGCCGACGCGGAGGCTGAACAATGACTGACCAACCACTACTCTCGGTGGACGGACTCACGACGGAGTTCGATACCGACAACGGCGTACTGACCGCGGTCGACGGCATCGACTTCGAGATACCCAGAGGCGAGACGGTCTGTCTCGTCGGCGAGTCCGGGTCGGGCAAAACGGTCGCCAGCGAGTCCATCACCCGGATCGTCCCGACGCCGCCGGGTGAAGTGACTGGGAGCGTGAAGTTCGACGGCCGGGAGATCACCGCACTGAGCGAGTCCGAGCTCCGGGAGATCCGCGGCGGGCGCATCGCCCACGTGTTCCAGAACCCGCAGGACGCGCTCAACCACTGCTACACGGTGGGCTGGCAGATCGTGGAAGCGATCCAGACCCACGAGCCGGACACGTCCGAACAGGAGGCCCGCGAACGGGCGATCGAACTCCTGAACGACGTGGGTGTCGCCAACGCCGCCGCACGGCTGGACGACTACCCACACGAGTTCTCCGGCGGCCAGAAACAGCGCGTGATGATCGCGATGGCGCTGGTCACCAACCCCGACCTGCTGATCGCCGACGAGCCGACGACGGCGCTGGACGTGACGGTGCAGGCCCAGATCCTCAATCTGCTCGAGGATCTGCAGGACGAGTACGGCATGAGCATCCTCTTCGTCACCCACGACCTCGGGGTCGTGGCCCAGATCGCCGATCACGTCGTCGTGATGTACGCCGGGAAGGTGATGGAGCGGGGCACCGTCGAGGAGATCTTCGACGACCCCTCGCACCCGTACACGCGCGCCCTGCTCGAGTGCTTACCCGGGAAGGCGCGCTCGGCCGAGGGGATCCCCGGCACGCTCCCCTCGCCGATCAGCCCGCCGGACGGCTGTCGGTTCGCGCCGCGCTGTGACTACGCCGTCGAGGAGTGCACCGCCGGCGACCAGCCGCCGGAAGAGCCGCTGTCTGACACCCACACCGTCTCCTGTGTCCACTACCAGCAGGGGTACGACCCCGACACCGTGAAAGGCGAACTCACACAGGAGGACGGCGCGGTAACCGGAGGTGTTTCCGGTGACTGAGGACCCCATCCTCTCGGTGCGGAACCTCAACAAGCACTACCCGATCACCGAAGGGATCCTCTCCCGGCAGGTCGGCGCCGCCAAAGCCGTCGACGGCATCAGCTTCGACATCGCCGAGGGCGAGACGCTGGGGCTCGTCGGCGAGTCCGGCTGTGGGAAGTCCACCGCCGCCTCCTCGATCATCCGACTCGAGGAAGCCACCGAGGGGGAGGTCATCTTCAACGGCGGAGGCCGGGCAGGCCGCAGCCGTAACGGGGACGGCAGCCACCCCAACGACGTGACGACGTTCGACGACGAGGAGCTGAAGGCGTTCCGCCGGGACGCCCAGATGATCTTCCAGGATCCCTCCTCCAGTCTGGACCCGCGAATGACTGTCGGGAGTTCGGTCGCCGAACTCCTGCTGGTCCACGGGATGACCGACAAGCAGCGTCGGCGCGAGATCGTTGAGGACCTGCTCGAACGCGTGGGGCTGGAGGCCGAGTACTACGACCGCTACCCCCACGAGTTCTCCGGCGGGCAGAAACAGCGCATCGCGCTGGCCCGCGCGCTCGTGCTCAACCCAGAGTTCATCGTCGCCGACGAGCCGGTGTCCGCGCTCGACGTGTCGATCCGCGCGGAGATCCTCTCGCTGCTGAACGACATCCAGGAGGAGTTCGGCCTCTCGATGCTGTTCATCAGCCACGACATGAGCGTCGTGCGGGAGGTCTGTGACCGGGTCGCGGTGATGTACCTGGGCGAGATCGTCGAGATCGGCGACACCGACGAAGTGTTCAGCAACCCGCAGCACCCCTACACGGAGGCGCTGCTGTCGGCGATCCCGCGTCCCGACCCGTCGGCACAGCGGGAGAACATCGAGCTCAAGGGGACCGTGCCGAGCCCCACCAACCCGCCGTCGGGCTGTAAGTTCCACACGCGGTGTCACATGGTGATCCAGTCCGACGAGTACGACCTCGAACAGGAGCGCTGGCGTGCGCTGCTGACGTTCCGTGACCGCGTCCGGAGCGGCGAGGTCGACCCCGAGAGCATGCGCGAGGCGCTCGCGCTGGAGAGCGACGATCCGTCGAACATCGACGACGAGACGATCAAAGAGGAGCTCCGGATGGAGTTCGACCTCGCCGAGGAGCTCTCCGATTCCGAGGCAGAGTCGATCCTGCAGGACGCGCTCGACGCGCTCGCCGAGGGGCGCATCGAGGACGCGAACGAGCAGCTCTCGACGTTCACGACGCCGTGTGAGAAGGAGGTGCCACAGGAGACCGACCACGGCAACGGTCACCTCTCCTCCTGTCTGCGGAACAAGCCCGAGACCGAACAGGGCGCCGCGCTGGCCGACGACTGAGCCGGTCGCTCAGTTCTCCAGCGCCGCACTCACTCGTTTTCCGTAACCGCGTCAAGAGATCGACACTCGGTCGTTCACGAGGCGAGCGTATCGAGAGGCGTATCCCCATCGAGTGCAAAGCGCCGATAATGAACGGCGTCGCCACCGGCGGGCCGCTCGCGGCCGGCGTCCACGGAGACGGCCCGACGATATTCGTCCTGTTGAGCCTCGCGGCGGCGCTGACAGCCGTCGTCGCGGGCCTCGCCATCGCCGCGTTCGTCCGGCGTCGCTCCCGGCGCTACTTGCTGGTGGCGCTGGCGCTGTCGACGCTACTCGCCCGGAGTGCCGTCGGACTGGCAGCCTACCTCGGCACAGTCGGCCCGGGAATCCACCACACGCTCGAACACGGGCTCGACGTGGCGATGGCGGCGTTAGTGATCGCCGCCGTCTACCTCGTCGGGAAGCCGACGGCGGGCGCGGCCCGGGCCGACGGCGGGCACTCCGACGACGACGCGGCACACTGGGGTGACCAGGAACGATGAACGACACCCGTGAGCGCCTGCTCGAACACGTCCGCGAGCATCCCGGTCGGCACGCGAGTGCGCTTGGCCGGGAGTTAGACCTCGCGACCGGCCAGCTCCAGTACCATCTCCGGCGGCTCCGACGGGCAGATCGGGTCGTCGCCGACGACTGGTACGGCCGCACCCACTACTTCCCGCCGGGGTACGACGACCAGGAACGGGAACGGATCGCGCTCGCGCGCCGAGAGACCGCCCGCGCGGTACTCGTCGCACTGCTGAGCGGTGAGCGGCCGGCAGCCGACCTCGCTGAAGATGTGGACGTGGCTCGGAGCACCCTCTCCTACCACGTCGACCGGCTCCGCGAGGCCGGCCTCGTCGAGCAGCGCCGGGACGAACGGGGCCGAGTCCACCTCTCGCTGTCGGACCCTGAACTCACGCGGTCGCTGCTCGCCACGGTCGAGCCGGAGATGGGCGACCGTCTCGTCGACCGGTTCACCCGGCTCGTCGACGACCTCCTCGAAGTGTAGACGGCGCGGGCGCCGTTTCGAGAGGCGCACCAGAACCCACTTTCTTCTCGCAGTAGTATCACGGGTATGAGCGACTCCCCCGGCATCGACCGCCGCGCGTTCGTGAAGTCCGCCGTCGCCATCGGCGGCGCGGCAGCGCTGTCGGCCTGTCTGGATCGCGGACCGTCGATCGACGTGCCACGTGGCCCCGAAGAGCCGGCTGCCACGTTCCCGGAGCGCCAGCACGCCTGGAACGCCGCGCTCCCGACGACCGACGCGGGGAACAACCACCATCCCCGCCACCGCGTGCTGCTCGCGCTCGACTACGGCGACGGGACGCCGACCGCCGCCGAGCGTGAAACCGTCGAAGCCGCGCTCGCGGGCGTCGAACGCGCCTACGAGCGCTCGGCCGCGGGGCTCCTGTTGACGATCAGCTACTCGCCGTACTACTTCGAGCGGTTCGACGACGACCTCCCCGAGAGCGTCGATCTGCCCGAACCCGCCGCACTCTCCTCCTTCGAGGATCCGGACGCCGACGCCGTCGACGCGATCGTCCACCTCGCCAGCGACCACGGCGAGGTCGTGATGGGCGCCGAGGAGGCGCTGAAGGGCGAACTCGGCGAACTCAACGGCGTTTCCCAGCCCGACGCCGCGCTGACGGACGTGTTCAGCCTCGACGAGCGCCGAACCGGCTTCGTCGGCGACGGGCTCCCCGCCGAGAACCAGGACGTCGACGGCGTGCCCGACGACGGCCCGGTGCCAGAGGACGCGCCGATGTACATGGGGTTCGAGTCGGCGCTCGACGGAAACCAGCCCCCCGAGGACCGCGTGACGATCCAGCAGGGCCCCTTCGCCGGCGGGACGACCCAGCAGCTCTCGATGCTGACGCTGAACCTGACGCAGTGGTACGAGCAGGACACCCGCGACCAGCGCGTCTCCAAGATGTTCTGTCCCCACCACGCCCAGAACGATCTCGTCGAGGACGCCGGCGAGAACCTGGGCACGGATCCACAGATGGACGACTGCGGCGACCCGATAGAGACGGCACGGCGCGAGGGCGTCGTCGGCCACAGCCAGAAGATGGTCGAAGTGCGGGAAGACGACACGCCGATCATCCTGCGCCGGGACTTCGACTCGACCGATCGTGACCACGCGGGGCTTCACTTCCTCTCGCTCCAGCGGACGATCACGGACTTCGTCACCACCCGCGAGGCGATGAACGGCGAACAGATCGACAGCGACTCCGCGGTCGGTCAGCGCACCAACAACGGGATCTTGCAGTACATCAACACCGTTCGCCGGGGGAACTTCCTCCTCCCGCCGCGCTCGCTGCGGGCGCTCCCGCCCGCGAACCCCCGTGCCACCGTCGCCGAGAACGCGGAGGTGGCCAATGCGTAAGCGCTCCCGGCGGGCGTTCCTCGCCGGCGTCGGCGCCACCGGCGTCGGCGGCCTCACCGGCTGTCTCGGGTTCGAACTCGAGTCAAGCAGCCTGGAGCCGTCGCTGGTGGAGAATCGTCCGGACGCCGTCTACCTCCCCACCCACACGGAGGGGATGGCGATGGGGGAGATGGGCAGCGACGGCGGCTACAGCTGTGCGCTGACCTACAGCTACCCCCACCGGTTCTGGACGGTCACCGGCAGCGACACCGCGCAGGTCGAGGTGGAATCGGACGACGCGCTCCACCTCATGCCGGTCGTCTGGCACAGCGAGACGGGGATCGTCCCCTCGGACGTGAGCCCGCGCGTCGACGTGACCCAGGACGGCGAGTCGATTGTCGACGGCCTGAACCCGTGGCCGATGCTCGCCCAGCAGATGGGGTATCACTTCGGAGACAACATCGAACTCCCCGAGGCAGGCGAGTACACCGTGACCGTCTCGGTGGGTGCAGGTGGTGACCGGCGGACCGGACCGCTGGCCGACACAGGGGCCGCCGAGTTCGAGTTCACACTGGACTACCAGCCCTCGGAGCTCCGTGACCTCCCGTTCGAGGACATCGCCGAGGCTCGACAGGGAACCCACGGCGCCGCCGAGCCGATGCAGATGAAGATGGTCCCGATGATGCAGGCGCCCACGGCGGACGACCTCCCAGGAACGGTCCGGGGGACGACCGAGAGCGGCGACGCCCAGTTCGTGGTCACGACGCTCGACGACGCCACACGCTTCGGCGGCGACGAGGGACAGCAGTACCTCGCCGTCTCGCCGCGCACGCCGTACAACCGCTTCCCGCTGCCGCAGATGTCGCTGTCGGCGACGCTGTCACGGGACGGCGAGACGCGCTTGGACGGCTACCTGAACGAGTGGCTCGACCCCGACCTCGGGATCCACTACGGCGCGGTCGTCGACAGCGTCGCAGCCGGCGACGACCTCACGATCGCCGTCGACTCGCCCCCGCAGATCTCCAGACACGAGGGGTACGAAACTGCCTTCCTCAGCATGCCCGAGACGACGCTTACGCTCTGAACGGCCGAACGGGCTACTCCACTCGCCGGACCGACCGCTGGCCCTCGTGGAGTTTGACCTCCTTGATCTCGTCGGCCGGCTGGAAGCCGAACGTCTCCCCGTAGAACGCGAGCTCGAGCTCCAGCGCCCGGCGAGTCGCCTCCGCGGTCCGGAAGCCGTGTCGCTCTGCCGGGAACAGCGCGTAGGCGTACGGCGTCTCCGTCGCGACCAGCGCGTCGACCATGTCCTCGGCCTGCTCCTGGGGGACGACACGGTCCTCACCCCCCTGCAAGAGGAGCAACGGCGCGTCGATCTCCGACGCGTGGAGCGCGGGCGATCGCGCCTCGTAGGTGTCCCGAGCTTCCGGGAGCGGGCCGACGAGCCCGTCGAGGTAGCGTGACTCGAACTTGTGGGTGCCGGTCGCGAGCGCTTCCAGATCGGCGACGCCGTAGTGGCTCGCGCCGGCGTCGAACGTGTCGTGGAACGCCAGCGCACAGAGCACCGCGTAGCCGCCGGCGCTTCCACCGGTGATGGCGAGACGGTCCGGGTCCGCACGGCCTGTCTCTGCGAGATGCTCGGCAGTGTCGACGCAGTCGGCCGTATCGAGCACGCCCCACTCGTCCTGCAGCGCGTCGCGGTAGTCGCGGCCGTAGCCCGTCGAGCCACGGTAGTTCACGTCGGCGACGGCGAACCCGCGGGTGGTGAAGAACTGGACGCCGAGCGTCGCGACCGGGAGGGTCTGACTCGTCGGGCCGCCGTGGACCATCGTCACGAGCGGCGGGTCCTCGGCCTCAGGCGCCTGCTCGTCGGCGTTCGTCGGCGGGTAGTAGAACGCGTGGGTGGTCTCGCCGTCGCGGGTCGGCACGTCGACGTGCGCCGGCTCCGACACCATCCCGTCGGCTAAGTCGAGTGAGAACGACTGCCGGAGCTGGGTCGGCTCGGGGCCCTCGCCGGGCGTCCAGCGAGCGACGGTTTCCGGCGTCGTCGGCCCGCCGCCGACGAACGCGAGCGTCTCGCCGTCGGTCGCGAGGCGCGCGTGAGGGTACGCCGAGTACGGCAGCCCCGCGTCGGTGCGCTCGTTGTCCTCGTCGAGCAGGCAGAGCGACCACTCGCCGTCGGCGTTCCGCAGGACTGCCACCCGGCCGTCGTCGAGGAATACGTAGGTGGCGAGCCCGAACGTCCACTGCGGGACGCCGAACTCCGCTGCTTCGGGCGTGCGGTTCGTGGGCCCATCGTCGCCGTCGAGGTCGAGCGCGTAGAGGTTCCACCAGCCCGTTCGGTCAGAGACGGCGTGGAGTCGCCCCGCGGGGCTCCAGCCGGGCTGGAACACCGACTCCTCGGGGCCGCCCATGACCACGCGCTCGTCGGCGAGCGAGCCGTCGTCGTCGACGGCGGCGACGTGGAGTTCGGTGCCGTCCCAGGGCATCCGCGGGTGGTCCCACGTCGTCCACGCGAGCCGATCCCCGTCGGGCGAGAGCCGGGGGAATGCATAGAAGTCGTGACCGTCAGCGACGACCTCGGGCGGCGCGCTCCCGTCAGTCGGGAGCACGACGAGTTCGTTGATCACGTCTTCGGCGCCGTCGCCCTCGTGACGCTCCCGAACCGCGTAGAGGCGCTCGCCGTCGGGGCTGATCTCCATGTCAGCGTACCGCAGCCCGTGTTCGGTCTCGGGTTCGGGCGTGATCGGTTCGGGGTCGGCGCCCGTGTCGTCGATGCGGTAGAGCCGCTGGTCGTCGAAGTCGGCGTAGAACACGCGCCCGTCTTGGACCGCGAAGTCGCCGCCACCGTACTCGTGGACCAGCGTCCGTACGTCCGTCTCTGTGGGCGTAACCTCCACCGGCTCCGCTGGATCGCCCGCATCGGCGCGGACGATCACGCCGCGGCCCGCCTCGTCGGGGCGGCGTTCCAGCCAGTAGACGCTCCCGTCGTCGACCGAGACGGTGCCGAACCGGAGCGTGTCGGCGGCGACGTCCGCGGCAGCGACTGGCGACTCCCACTCACCGTAAGGGGTGGTAGACATACCCAGGGGTTGGAGAGGCGATGGCTTGTCAGTTCGGGTGGCCGACGGTGTCGCCGATTCGGTGGGCTCAGTCACCGTCGGTCCGGAGGTGGTGGAACACGTACGTCTGGGCGTAGCCGGCGTAAGCGTCGGCGCCGCTCTCGCCGAACACCTCCCCGCGCTCGGGCAGGTCGGCGCCGAGTCGCTGCCGGATCGCCCGCGAGGTGTCGGCGTAGTTGCCGCCCTCGCAGTCCGGGAAGTAGTCGCCGATCGCGGTCTGGATCCACGTGTCGAGCGGGATCGCCTGCAGGTAGCCCAGCGAGAACAGCAGGACGCAGTCGGCCACTTTGTCGCCGACGCCGACGAACTGGGTCATCGCGTCGCGGGCTTCCTCGTAGGGGCGGCCACGGGCGTCCTCGGGGCGTGCCTCGCCGTCGGCGACCATCGCCGCGGTCCGCTGGACGTAGGGCGCGCGGTAGCCCAGACTCAGTTCGCGGAGTTCGTCCTCGGTCCGAGCCGCCAGCGCCTCGGGAGTCGGGTAGGCGTAGAGCGTCCGGCCGTCGAGGTCGATGTGTGTGCCGTACTGCTCTCGAAGCGACCGTTGCATGCCGAAGATCCGGCTCACGCGCATCTGTGCCGAGCAGATAAACGAGATCAGACAGGGAAACGGCGGGTCGCGGATCAGGCGCATCCCGCGGTAGCGCTCGAACGCCCGCGAGAGCAGCGGCAGTTCGTCGAGTGCGTCGTAGATCGCGGCGAGATCGTCGTCGAGGCGGAGTAGGTGGGTGAGGATCGCCTCGCCGTCGACGGACTCGGTAGGTGCCGCGGGGGAATTGGTGGTGGCCGCATCGGCGGCGTCTTCCGGAACGGCGCCGGCCTCCCACTCGATCACCCCGTCGTCGACACCCCCGCGCTGGCGCGCGCGAACGGCCGTCGGTCGGTCGGTGAGCCCCGGCGTCGGCGGCAGTACGGTTTCGTACCACGCGTCGCCGCCGTGGGCGGCCGACTCGGTGTAGCCGTCGCCGTCGGCGCGCTCCCAGAGGTACGTCTGCCCGCTCTCCAGGGTCGACTGCAGGTCGAACGGTCCGTCGAGCGAAGCCACGTCGATGCGGCCCGTCTCCATTACGCGGGAGTGGGCCGGGAGCGGGTTTCCCCGTTTCGGTCCGTGCCAGTCACGGCGCGCGAACTGTCGCGATCTCCGTATCGCGGCCACCGAGTCTACGCCGTGGCTGTGCAACCCCCAACACAGCACACGACCCGCCGTGACCTGCCGCGCCCACCGATCAGATCCGCTTCGGGAGCGTGTCCGCGGCGGCAGCGGCGGCGTCGTCCGCGGTGGCGGCCATTGCCTCGGCCATCTGCACGAACGCAGCCGTGTCGCGTGTGGAGGATTTCATGTGACTACCTAACACGATCGCCCCTTGAGTATCTTCGGGGGGTGTCACAACGGCTATGGGCCGGCCGCCCGGAACTCGATCCATGACCACGAGCGATTGGGGCGACTGGCTCCCGCGAGCGATCGAAGCGGCCGACCCCGACGGCGTGGCGGTCTGGTACCTCGGCTGCAACGGGTTCGTGCTGAAGGGGAGCGAGGGGACGACGCTGTTCGTCGACCCCTACCTCGGCACGGGCGACCCGCCGCGCACCGTCCGGATGATCCCGGTTCCCCTCGACCCGACCGACGTCGACGACGCCGACGCGGTGTTCGCGACCCACGAGCACAGCGATCACGTCCACGGCGAGTCCCAGGCGCCGATCCTCGAGCGGACCGGCGCCCGGTTCGTCGCGCCAGACGCCTCGCTCGCGGCCGCGCGGGAGGCCCAAGCGTGGGAAGACCGCTGGGCGATCGACGACGAACAGTTCCGCGAGGTCGAGGAGGGCGACGTGCTGGAGATCGGCGAGTTCGCCGTCCACGTCGTCGAGGTGAACGACCCCGACGCCGACCACCCCGTCGGCTACGTGTTCGAGCACGACGCCGGGACGGTGTTCCACCCCGGCGACTCCCGACCGGCCGAGTGGTTCGCGGCGCTAGGGGAGGAGTTCGACATCGATCTCGGCATCGTCGCCTTCGGCACCGCGGGGATGATCCCGGACAAGCAGACCCGAGAACCGGCCTACACCAAGTGGTACAACGACGAGGGCGAAGCCGTCGAAGCCGCGAGGGCGCTGCAGGTTGACCGCCTCCTGCCGAGTCACTGGGACATGTGGAAGGGGCTCACTGCTGATCCGACCGCGCTTCACGATCACGTCGACTCCTTCGACTATCCGCGCCAGTTGGAACTGGTCGAGATCGGCGATCGCGTCGACCTCTGAGTTCGGCAGGTACAGTCGGTTTTCTAACAGCGATCAGTACGTCCAGCGACGCTGGACCCGCGAGTCGATCTCGGGGTGGGCCGCCCGCAGCGAATCGGGGTCCGTCTCGCCGTCGACGTTGATCACGTGCACCTCGCCGCGCTGGCCGTCGTAGGCGTCCTGGAAGTCGTAAACGGTGCCGACGACTTGCACCGACGCCGGCACGTCGTCGCTGTCGAGCAGGAACTCGACCTGGCGGTCGACGTTGTACTCCACGAGGTGGTTCACGGCATCCTCGCGCGAGAGGCCGGCCGGGAGCTGGTCGACGCCGGACTCGAGCCCCGGCGTGAGCAGGTCGAGACAGTGTTCGATGCCCGGCGGCTCCGCACTCCCGTCAGTGAGCTTGTCGTACGTCGCGGTGACCGCACCACAGCCCGTGTGACCGACGACGACGGCCACGTCGGTGTCGGTGTGAGCCAGCGGGTAGAGCACGTCGCCCGAGACGCGCGGGCCCGCCTCGGTGCGCTGAACGACCCGGTTGCCGATGTTGCCGCAGGTGAACAGGTGGCCCGGCTCGTCGTTGCCCCACAGGTGGTCCTGGAGCACCCGGGAGTCCGAACAGCAGACCGTGACTGCGTCGGGGTGCTGTTCGTGTTCGAGCCCCTCGAACCGCGTGTCGAACGTTTCGGCGTGGTCGGCGTTCCGGTCCAGCATCTCGAGGAACGTCTCGTCCATGTCCGAGGGCCCGTCCGGTCGGTGCATAGCTCCGACGGTTCGCGGCGGCGAAACAGTTAGGTCGTTGACCCAACCACTGGGGAACGTGTTCCCGCCGAGACAGGTCCCGGCGCGAGCGGCGCTCGCGCTCGCGGGAGCGACCGCAGTCGTGGCCGCCGAGCTCCTCGCGGTTTCGGCCTCCGTCCGACTCGCGGCATCAGGCGTCGACGGCGCCGGGCCGGTGTCGTCGCTGCCCGTCGTGGCCGTCAGCGTCGGTACAACGGCGCTAGCCGTCGCCATGTGGCGGCAAACGGACGGCGGCACCCCCTTCACCGTCTGGGGAATGGTGCTGATCCTCGCCGCGCCGGTGACCGCGTTCGGCGGGGACTGTGGCGCCGGCGTCGGCGATCCCGAAATCTTTCGGAGCGGGGTCCGCATCGGAATCGCCGCCGACGGCTGCGTGACGTTCCTCAACGGCGCGCTACTGGTAGTTGGCTACGGCTTGCTTGCCGCCGGCTTGTGGCTCGTCGTCGACGAGTTGCCCGTCCCGGACCCACGGCAGTGGCAGGTGCCCGGACGCTCCGACTAGGACCACTCGATCCGGAACAGTTCGACCTCGATCGCCTCGCGCTCGCGCTCGTGGTGGTCGTACAGCCGAGGGAGATCGAACTCCGCGGCGAACGCGTGGGTGACCGTGCCGCCCTCGTCGGCGGCGAAGGACTCAACGAAGTTGCGGCTGCCGGCGTTGTGGATCGAGTAAGAGACGCTGGCGACCGACGCCGCCGTGCGGAGGAACGCGCGGTCGGCGCCCTCGTTGCCGGACTGGGCGCCGAACGGTGGGTTCATGACGACCGTTTCGACGGCCTCCGGTCGGAGCGGCGCGCGCTCGGCGTCGGCCCGGAGCCAGTCGATCGGCGTGCCGGGCGCGACCGCGTGCTCGTTCTCCCGCGCCACGGCGAGGGCGCCGGCGTCGCGCTCGATGGCGAGCACGCGTGTGGGGTCGCGGCAGGCGGCCGCGAGCGCGAGCACGCCCGTGCCGGCGCCGAGGTCGAGCACTGTCCGGCCGGCGATGTCGCCCTGGAGATCCGCGAGGTGGAGAAGGTGTGCCGCGAGATCCGGCGGCGTCGGGTACTGTTCGAGGCTGAGGTCGGGGTCGCGGAACCCCGCGAGCCCGTGGAGTCGTTCGGCCAGTGCCCGTTTGCCCATTCAGGCCGACACGTCGAGACCGTCGACCGAAAGCGTGACGCCTTCGCGACGGGCCCGCTCTTCGAGCGCTTCGAGCGCCGGCCGAACCTTCTCGGGATCGCTGACGGTCTCGACCTCGACGCGAACGACGCCGACGCCGAGGAACGCCCCCGCCCGAACCACGTCACGGAGTCGGTCGGCTTCGGTCTGGGTTGCGAGCGAACAGTCCTCGGTGAAGCTGGCGGCCACCGTGAGTTCCGCGGGCTGGTAGCCCTCTGACGCCAGTTCGGCTTTCAGCTCCCGCAGGTACTCCGGCGCAGTCGTCGACAGCGACGACGCCGAGAGCGCGACCGGTTCGACGTTCGACGGGCGACAGGACGACACTGCGGATTCGACGCGCGTGGGGCTCGTACTCATACTCACGCATAGCTACTGGTTATTCAAAAGTCTTTCTTGATTCTTAGTAGTAATCCTCCGGCGACGACATCGGGGTGCCCCACCAGGGGGTGGGATCTGACAGGAACCACACTATCGCGGCTCAGTCGGGCGATTAGTTCTGTGCCCTATCTGAGGTCGAAAAAAGCCTTATCTGTCGGGGTCACCAGAAACCTTTTAATGGAACGTCCCAGCCGGGAGCGACAGCGGGAGTCCGAGTCCGAGGACGAGTCGGCCGACGAGGTTCTCACCTGCCCGGAGTGTGGGTCTGACGAGGTCGTCACCGACGACGACCAGGGCGAACTCGTCTGTGACGACTGCGGACTGGTGCTCGACGAGCGCCAGATCGATCGTGGCCCGGAGTGGCGGGCGTTCAACCACTCCGAGCGCCAGAGCAAATCTCGGGTCGGCGCGCCGATCACCGAGACGATGCACGATCGCGGGCTGACGACGACGATCGACTGGAAGGACAAGGACGCCTACGGTCGGTCGCTCTCCTCCGAGAAACGCAGCCAGATGCACCGCCTGCGCAAGTGGCAGGAGCGCATCCGGACGAAAGACGCCGGTGAGCGGAACCTCCAGTTCGCGCTCTCGGAGGTCGACCGGATGGCCTCCGCCCTCGGTGTGCCGCGATCGGTACGTGAGGTCGCGTCGGTGATCTATCGGCGCGCGCTCAACGAGGACCTGATCCGCGGGCGCTCGATCGAGGGCGTCGCGACCGCCGCGCTGTACGCGGCCTGCCGACAGGAAGGGATCCCGCGCAGCCTGGACGAGGTCGCGGAGGTCTCCCGCGTGCCACAGAAGGAGATCGGTCGCACCTATCGGTACATCTCCCAGGAGCTCGGCCTCGAGCTCAAACCGGTCGACCCAAAGCAGTTCGTGCCGCGCTTTGCCTCCGAGCTCGGCCTGAGCGAGGAGGTGCAGTCGAAGGCGACCGAGATCATCGACGTGTCCGCCGAGCAGGGACTGCTCTCGGGGAAGTCCCCAACCGGGTTCGCCGCTGCGGCGATCTACGCGGCGTCGCTGCTCTGTAACGAGAAGAAGACCCAGCGCGAGGTCGCCGACGTGGCCCAAGTGACCGAAGTCACCATCCGAAACCGGTATCAAGAACAGATCGAAGCGATGGGCTTCCGGTAGCTCAACGCCCAAACCACCCGCTTCCGTTCTCAGGACTCCACGAACACCACGAGCCGCTGGCCCGTCAGGCCCTGCTCGATCTCGTAGCGCTCGTAGCCCGACAGCCGGTCGGCGACCGCGCGCCGGTGTGCCGGCGTCGTGACGACGACCGGCGGCGCCGACTCGCCCATCGCGCTCGGGGCGTCGAGGCTCGCGGTTTCGGCGCCGGCGCGCTCGACGTACCAGGCGAGCGGCAGCCGCGCCGAAAACGCCCCGCGCGCGGCCTCGGGAACTGGGGCGCGATCGAGCGTCGACTCGTCCGCCACTGCGAGGTCGGCGCCGACGTAGAGCACGTCGACGCCGTCACCGGCCGTGACCGCGCGCTCGATGGCCGCGGCGGGGGCCCGGAACTCGGTGCCGGGCTGGGCGTACCCCGGCAGCGCGTCGCCGGCCTCGGGCGCGTCGTACACCTCACCGGCGACGACGGCGCCAGTGTGGACGCCGGCAGCCGAGAGCAGCAGTAGCGCTACAGCGAGTCGCGCGGCCTCGTCGGTCGCGATGCTCTCGGCGGCGGCGTTCCAGAGCGCCGCGAGGCCGACGGCCGCTGGCACCGTCGCCGGAGCAAGCACGTGGACGGCGACCCAAGGTTGGTTCACCTCCGTCGTCAGCGGGAACAGCAACAGTCCCGCACCGGCCCAGTAGGCAGCGAAGTTCACCAGCGGGCGCGACCGACCGGCGTAGCGCTCCCGGAAGAACCCCCAGATCGCGAGGCCGACGACCGGGAGCGCCGCCGCCAGCAGCACCTCGGCGGTTCCGGCGACGTACGGGAGCAGCGCGTGATCGTTGGTGTACGTCGGCGGCGCGTGCCGGCCCAGCACGCGCACCGCGAGAAAGCGTTGGACGGCGCCGACCGTGCCGGCTTCGAGCGCGGCCAGCAGCGACGCGGGCGCCGAGAGATCAGTTCGCCCGCGCGGAACGTAGAAGCTGAGCGCGACGACGACGGCGACAGCGGTCCCCCGCAGGAGTGCGACGCGGCGACGGCCGACGCGCGCGGCAACCTGGCGAACACGTTCCCGGATCGCTGTCGTTTCCTCGCCACGGATGCGTCCCTCGTCGACGGTGAGCAGGACGGCGAGCAGCCAGCACCCTAGTACCGCGAGCACGAACCCAGAGGTGGTGAGCGCCAGCCCGACCGCCGCGGCGCCGGCGTACAGCGCCCGGCGGTCCGCTCGGTGGTGTGCGCGCCACGCGAAGCCGACGGCGACGAGTGCGAAGGCCGCCAGCGGTAGGTCCCCCCGCAGCACTCGACCGTAGTACAGCAGCGGCGGCGCGAGCGCGAGCAGGAGCGCGAGCGCGACCGTTTCGGTGTCCGAGAGCCCGGTTGCTCGGTCTCGTTCCGTTGCTCGATCCCGTCCGCGCCGGAACAGTAGCGCCGCGAGCGGCAGCAGGCCGCCGATCGTGGCGACCGGAGCGCGTGCGGCGGCGTCGCTGGTCAGCCCGAGCGCGAACAGCCGGCGGGAGACGACGTAGAGAAACGGCCCGCCGGCGACCGGGCGGTACTCGTAGACGCCGATTTCGAGCGAGCGCAGCGTCCAGTAGCCGACGCGGGCCTCGTCCCAGTGGAACGGGCGCGCGCCGAGGCCGACAAACCGGGCCAGGAGTGCAACCGCCGTGACCGCGACGACGGCTCGCTCGACCCGGTCAAGTCGGGACATAGGCGTTCCTGTCGCCCCCTGTAGCAAGAAGGTTCGGAAGCGGCCCTGCCGCGAGGGAACGTTCGGAAGCGCCTTTGGCCAGGCAGGTCGACACGCAGCTATGAGCGTACTCGACTCCCTCCCGGATCGCCCGCTGCGCGACGCCGAACTCGCCTCGTTCAACCGGTCTGACGCGATCGAGATGGCGGTGGAGGTCGGCGAAACCGAAGGCGAGGGCATCGACGGCGTGCTCCTCGCGACCGAGGACTGGGTGAAGGGGCTGGCCTACGAAGACGAGGGATGGCGCGTCGTCGAGTCCGTGTCGCTTGGCGACGGCGAGAACGAACGCTACGAGGGGATGCGGGCGTGTGAATCGGCCGTGCGAGAGGCGCTTGACTGAACCGGGGTTTCTAATCCCTGCCGACCTACTGTACGGACGAGATGTACGACGACATCCTCGTACCTACAGACGGGAGCCCCGCTGCGACCACCGCCATCGAACACGCGGTTTCGCTGGCCGAGACGTACGACGCGACCATCCACGCGCTGTACGTCGTCGACGCCAGCGCCTTCTCGTCGATTGAGTCCGGCTCCGAGCTCGTGATCGACGCGCTCGAGTCGGAGGGCCAGCGCGCAGTCGAGGAGGTCGTCGACGCCGCGGAGACCGCCGGCGTCGAGGTTGAGACCCACGTCGTCTCCGGGACGGCCTACCGTCGCATCCTCGACTACGTCGACAGCGAGGGCGTCGACCTGGTCGTGATGGGCACCCACGGCCGCAGCGGCGTCGAGCGGTTCCTGCTCGGGAGCGTCACCGAGCGCGTCGTCCGCACCGCCGACGTTCCCGTCCTCACGATCCGACAGAAAGACGAGGAAGAGTAGGGGCGTATCAGGAAACGCTTTTCTCGGCGCCCCACCCAGCCCCGGAGTATGACCGAGCACACCGTGGAGTTCGTCGGCACCGGCGAGACCATCGAGGTCCCGGAGACCCGTCCGATCCTGCAGGTCTGCATGGAAGAGGGAATCGCCCAGGAGTACTCCTGCCGCGTGGGGATGTGTCTGGCCTGTTCCGCGGAGATCATCGAGGGCGAGGTCGAACAGACCGTCGTCGAGCAGCGCGCGCTCACCGAGGAGGAAGCCGAGAACTACGCGCTGACCTGTATGGCCCGCCCCAAATCCGACCTCAAACTCGACCGCGGGAGCTACCCGCCGAGCATCGAGGACGCCGCGGCCGACGCCGCCGATGCCGCGGCCGACGACGACTGAACCGACGGCAAGATGGACTGTGCCGCCTTCCGCAAGCGGGTGACGGCGGCCAAGCGGACGGAGCTGGACCGACTCGGCTCGGTGTCGCTGCTGGCCGCGCTGACCGACGCCGACCCCACGACGCGGCGCGTGCTCGAAGCCGCCGCCGACTCCGAACACGCCGCACACACGACGTTCTCCCGCTGGGCCGCCGACGGGGACGACGAGCGCGCCCGGCAGGCGTTCGAAGACGTGGCCGACCGAGAACGGGCCCACCGTCGGCGCGTCCTCGGGGCCCTGCCGGCGAGCGCTTCGGGGTACGAGCCACACGACGGCGGCCCGCTCCACGAGTACCTCCGCGGCCGCGAGGGAGCGATCCTGCGCGTCGCTACGGGGATGGTCGGGCGCGGGCTCGTCGCCGATCGTACCCACTCGCGGCTGCTCTCGTTTTTCGTCGACGCGGGTGACAGCGAGCGAGCCGGCCTGTTCCGTGACCTGCGTGAGGAGACCGCCGCGGGAACCGACCGCGGGCTCGATCTGCTGACGACGCTCTGTGAGACGGACGGCGACTGGGCGGACGCCCGGGCGGTCGCGGAGTACACGATCCAGGTCGCCTACGACGACTACGTCGACGCGTTGCGGGAGGCGGGGGTCGATCCGGCCGCGGTTCACTGATTTCTGGCGTCCGGGAGCGCCCGTTCTAACTGCGGGAAAACGGGTCGAACTTTGAAACGACTCGCGGGACAAATTTACGCCAGAGAGCCAATGAGCGTAGGGTTCCTTCGCTCCATCTCGGACGCGGTCTCCGGCGGGTCCGACGGCGACGACGTGTTCAGCTCCGAGTGCGCGTCGTGTGGCACCGAGTTCGATCTCCCGAAGACGCGGATGATCGGCGTCCGGTGTCCGAACTGTCGCTCGATGGACGTGCGGGACGCGTCCGACGCCTGAGACCGGGTCACCGGTCGAGCAGTGCGGCCGATCGGCTATCACCCCCAGTATTTTCACACCGAACAGCGGCAGGAACGGGGACCAGATCGCCAACTCAGTTGTCGCTCGAGTCGTAGCCGAGCGCGGCAGCCACGTCGAGGAGGCCGTTCCCCGACTCGTTGCTCGCGAGCCCGATGTTCTCGGCCGTGCTGTTCAGCGTGTCTCGAGCCTGGGTGTTGGTCGCGCCGTTGGCCATCAGCTGCCCGGCGGCACCGGCGACGTGCGGACACGCCATCGACGTTCCCGAGAATTCGCTGTAGCCACCCGGGACGGTGGAGTTGATGTTGTCACCCGGCGCCGCGATCTCGACCTCCGGTCCAGTCGAGGAGAAGTCGGCGAGGCTGTCGTCGGAGCTGGTCGCGGAGACGGCCATCACGGTGTCGTAGGCGCCGGGGTAACCGACACAGTCCGTACAGGGGCCGGAGTTACCCGCGGCGGCGACGAGGAACACGCCCTTGTCGTGGGCGTACTGGCAGGCGTCTTTGAGCGCCGAGGAACTGCTTGAGCCGCCGAGGCTCATGGAGCCGACATCCCAGCCCTGGTCCGCGACGTACTCGACCCCGGCGGCGATGTCCGAGAACGACCCGGAGCCGCACTTGTCCAGCACCTTCACCGCGTGGAGCGTCGCCGTTGTCGACGTGCCGAAGATCCCCTGGCTGTTGTCGACGGCGTCGGCGATGCCGGCGCAGTGTGAGCCGTGGTCGTTGTCGTCATCCCAGGAGTTGTAGCAGGTGTTGTCCGCGGGCTTGGCGCCGTAGCGACAGCCGCCTTTCGTACTACAGGAGACGAACGCCTTGCCGGGGCCGACGTTGGCGGTCAGGTCCGGGTGGTCGGAGTCGATACCGGTGTCGAGGATGGCGATATCGGCGCCGTCGCCGGTGTCGCCGTTGGCGTGGGCCACCTCGCTGTCGACGCGGTCCTGTCCCCACGGGACCGACTGGGCCAGCGCCTCCATGGTGCCGTTCTCCTCGACGTAGCGAACGTGGGGGTTCTGCTCGAGCCCCTCGATCGCGTTCCGGGAGACGCGCATCGTGAGCGCGTCGAAGTTGAACTCCCGGACCACCTCGCTCGCCGCCTCCATCGCGGCGCCGCGGCCACGATCGTTCTCGTAGCCGACGTTGACTTCGACCGTCGCGTCGCCCGCCGACGCGAGTCCGGAGAACGCCCCGGCCGCGACGGCACCGCTGGTCGCTTTGAGAACGGTTCGACGCTTTGCCCCCGAGTTATCCTCTGGCATGGCAGTCAGGAACAAGCGCAGTGGTTTGAAAAATCTATTGGTAATCGCTCGCAACTAATGGCTTTCGTACATATTCTTTGGAATTTACGCGAGAAATATTTTCGTCGTCGACCAGCCCAGCGCCCCAACTGATCGCCCGGATGAACAGCCATATGCGGGGCCACGTCCAAGCCGGCGTGTGCAGTTCGTGGGGTACGACGCCGGCGACGGCGGCTTGTTGCTCGCCCGTGACGGCGATGTGGAGTGCGTCGATCTGACGCCCGGCACCGAGATCGCCTATCAGTTGGGTGAGCGCCACTGTGCCGGCGTCGTCGAGGAGGGCGGCCACACCGCCTGCGACGCCGACGGGACGCCGTACTGCGACGCCCACAGTCACGTCTGGGTCTGCGCCAAGTGTACCGGGGAGTGTCTGAAAGACGAGATGGACTGCTTCGAGGACCACGCGGTGTATCTCGCCGCGTTCGCGCCGCACGTGTTCAAAGTCGGCGTGACGCGCGAGTGGCGCCTCGAGACGCGACTGCTGGAGCAGGGCGCCGATCGGGCAGCGCACGTTCGGACCGTCGACGACGGCCGCGCCGCCCGGCGCATCGAAGCCGGGATCGCCGAACGCATCCCGGACCGCATCCGCGTGCCGACGAAGATCGACGGCTTCGACCGCTCGGTCGACGACGACGCCTGGGAGGCCCTACTGGCCGACTTCGACCCGATCGAGACGTTCGAGTTCGACTACGGTCTCGACCTCGACGGCCGACCGGTGACCGAAACGATGGCGACGGGGACGGTTCGGGGCGTGAAGGGCCGGATCCTGTTGCTCGATCGGGCCGGGAGCACCTACGCCGTCGACTTGCGAAGCTTGGTCGGATACGAGGTGAGCGAGGGGGCGAGCGAGCGGGAGATACAGTCGAGTCTCGGCGCCTTCGGCTGAACGGAGGGCGACGGTTTATGGTCCCGGCCGTGGAACGCTGAAGCATGATTCCGCTTGAGGATGCCGTCACCGCGCGGCTCGAGTCCCACGGCGAGCGCTTCGAGGTGCTCATCGACCCCGACGCCGCACTCGAGATGAAACGCGGCGAGTTCGAGGGAGAGCTCGAGGACGTGATCGCCGCCGAAGACGTGTTCGAGAACGCCTCACGGGGCGATCGGCCCGCCGAGAGCGCGCTGGAGGAAGTGTTCGACACCACCGACCCCATGGAGATCATCCCTGAGGTCGTCGAGCGCGGGGAGATCCAGATCACCGCCGAGCAGCGCAAGGAGATGGAGGAGCAGAAGCACAACGCGCTGATCAACAAGATCGCACGCAACGCGGTCAATCCGCAGATGGACAACGCGCCCCACCCGCCCGAGCGCATCGAGCGAGCGCTCGAGGAGGCCGGCTTCACGGTCGATCCGATGGAGCCAGTCGAGACGCAGGTCGACGACGCACTCGACGCGCTCCGGCCGGTGATCCCCATTCGGTTCGACGAGATCACCGTCGCGGTGAACGTCCCGGCGGACTACGCCGGCAGCGCACAGGCGAAGATCCGCCAGTACGGCGACCTAGAACGCGAGGAGTGGCAGGCCGACGGCTCCTGGATCGGCGTCGTCACGTTCCCGGCAGGGATGCAGAACGACTTCTACGACCTGGTCAACGAGGAGACCAGCGGCGAGGCCGAGACGAGCATCGTCAAGGAGAAAGACGACCTCAAAACGCGGTAACCAACTGCCGGCCCCTTCTCGAACTGCCGCTCAGGCCCGCCGCCAGCCGACGTAGAAGCCGCCGGTGAAGCCGGCCGACACCGACACCGTCGAGAGAATCGTCTCGACCCACGACGGCGGCGTCCCGCTGGCGGCGTCCTGCCCAGCGCCCATCAGCCCGGACGTGAGCTTGTCCCAGTCGACGGAGATGATCTCCCGGGACTCGAGGAACTTGAACAGCGCCAGTTCGATGCCGACCAGCACGGCGATGATCTTGGCGACTTTCTTCGCGGCGAATCCGATGAGGGCGCCGATGAGGGCGCCGGATCCGGCCTCGACGCCGAGCTGCCGGAAATCGATGTCTAACTGGAGCGCGACGGGGTCCATGGCCCCTACTGCGTCGCTCTCCGTTAAACCGTTTGTGGGACCCTACCCGCGAACGGGCGTCCACGGCGATTGCACACGGCCACGACACAGTTTCTCCCGCCGCGGGACGGCGGTCGCGGCAGTGAGCGAGCCGTGGTCTCGATACGTCACAAGACTCATACCTCACGACGGCGCACCGACACCTATGAAGCAGTGGGTCCGAAAACAGTTCGTGCGGGCCTACGAGCGGCTGCTCCGTCGCGAGGGCGACGGCGGTCCCTCCCACGTTGCGATCATCCAGGACGGGAACCGGCGCTACGCCCGGAAGCGCGGCGACGACGCCCCCGAGGGGCATCGCGCCGGCGCCGAGACCACCGAGCAGGTGCTCGAGTGGTGTCAGGATCTCGGCGTGAAAGAGCTCACCCTCTACGCGTTCTCGACAGAGAACTTCAAGCGCCCGCCCGAGGAGCGTGAACACCTCTACGACCTGCTCGAGGAGAAGCTCACCTCCATCGCCGACAACGACCGCATCCACGAGAACGGGGTGGCGATCCGCGCCATCGGCGAGACCGACCGCCTCCCCGAGCGCGTACAGGAGGCGATCCGGTACGCCGAGAACCACACCGCCGGGTACGGCTCCTTCCGGCTGAACGTCGCGCTTGCCTACGGCGGTCGGAACGAACTCCTCCGGGCCGCCCGCGACGTGCTGGACGACGTCGACGACGGCGGCCTCGCGCCGGGGGAGATCGACATCGAACTCGTCGACGACCGGCTCTACGGCCGGCAGGTCCGCGACGTGGACCTGATCATCCGCACCGGCGGCGACGAGCGCACCTCGAACTTCCTGCCGTGGCACGCCAACGGCAACGAGGCCGCGGCGTACTTCTGTGCGCCGTACTGGCCGGAGTTCTCGAAAACCGACTTCCTGCGGGGGATCCGTACCTACCAGTCCCGCGAGCGCTCGTGGCAGCGCACCCGCCGAGAGCGCGCGGCCGCGATTGTCCGCGCGGTCGCGGAGACCGAACTCGCGGAGGCCCGCACCGTCGCCGGGCGCCTGCGCGAGAAGCTCCCCGGTGGGGCGGCCCCGGAGATCGAGGCCGAACTCGACGCTCGGGGCACCGAGTCCGCCGACTAGCTCAGCAGCCGCGCGAACCACGTCCGGATTCCCGGGGCGGCCGAATCGGCGTCGACCGCGACGGGGTCGTCGCTCACGTCGAGGGACGTTCGTTCCGTACCGTCGGCTCTGGTCCAGACGAGTTCGCCCGCGTCTCCCGTTTCTCCGCCGCCGTGGAGGTCGTACCCCGCCGGCGCGCGGAGCGTGAATCGGTCGGTGCCGAGGTAGCGCGGCCCCTCACCCCCAGACGCGAACAGGGCGTTCGGGCCTTCCGGAGTGAGGGGCGTGAACACCACCGCGCCGACGTGGCGCTCTGCGGCCTCGTCGTCGCGGAACCTGACTGTCAGCGTACCGTCGTCGACGCTGCTCCGGACGGCCTCGGGCTCGGCGACGCTCCGGCCCATCGCCTCGTCGACGACTGCACGCCGGAACGAGTCGTTCTCGGCCATCGACGCGGCCCCGCGAGCGAGTTCGACCGTCGCGATCCAGGTAGTCGAGCCGTTCGCGTGAATCCGAACCGTGAGTTCGCTCTCGTCCGCGGCGACGTCGGTCCCGTCGACCGTCGTGTCGAACGAGCAGACGCCACACACCGGCGTCGGCGGCGCGCGGGCGTCCGCAGCCGGCACGGCAGCGACGGCCGCGAGAGCGAGCAGGAGGGCGAACACGACGTGGAGAGATCTGCGGGGACGCATATCCGGAGGTAGCCGACGGGAGAATAAACCTGGCCCCGACTACTCGCCGAACCGCCGCTGTCGATCCTCGAACTCACGCACCGCCCGCAGGTAGTCCCGCTTCCGGAAATCCCGCCAGTTCACGTCCGTGAAGTACAGTTCCGAGTAGGTCGACTGCCAGATCAAGAAGTCCGAGAGCCGTTCGGCGCCGGTTTTGACGAGCAGGTCCGGCTCCTCCGGGAACACGAGGTGATCCGTCACCGTCTCCTCGTCGACGTCCTCGGGGTCGAGATCGCCGGCCGCCACGTCTTCGGCCATCTCCCGGACCGCGCGGGCGAACTCCCCGCGACCCCCGAGGCCGACGTTGATCCGGATCGGCGCGGCCGCGCGCTCGCCGTCGTCGGGGCCGCGGACCGCCACCGCCCGCGGGGCGTCGATTCCCCGGAGCTCCCGGACGAGCGTCGGCACGACCGCCTCGTCGAGCACCGACACGGAGACGGTGACGCGCTCAGCGCCGTAGTCGAACGCCCAGCGCAGCGTCGCTTCGAGCGTCTCGTAGGCGCCCTGCTCCAGTAAATCGCGCTCGGTGAGCACTAACGCGACGTGGTCGGGGCCGTCGGCGTCGGCAAGGCGATGGCGGAGGGCGAGATAGGCGTCGTACGCTCCCACGACGCCGAGTAGCGGTCGCGTGCTCGAAAACCCTTCGCCGGCGTCCGATGCCATCGATCCCGACGAGCCGGCACGCTCGACGCCGGCGTGGTGTCGGGAGCGTTAAGTAGGCGTCGCAGGTAGCCGACGACGTGAACCGGAGGCTCAGGCGCGACGCCGGCTTCGCCGCGGTCTCCCTGCTCGCACTGGCAGCGCCGCTTCTCGGGCGTGCGACGGCGCTGCCGTTTCTCGCTGTCGCCGGCGCCGCGGCGTTTCTCGTCGACGACGGCCCGCTGTTCGCGCTGTTCGCCCGGCCACGCGACCGACAGGCCGGCCGACTGTACGGCCTCGCCTCGTTCGCCCTGGCCGCGGCCGTCCTCGCCTTCCTCGCGGCGCCGCCGGTAGCCGCAACCTACACGATGCCGCTCCCGGCGTTCGCCGCCAGCGTCGTCACCGTCGGCGTCGGGAACCTCGGCGCGACTGCCGTCCGCGACCGGCTCGACGAGCAGTTCCTCGTCGTCGCGGCGTTCGCGATCGCCGCCTTCGTCGCCGCGCTGCTGGCCCAACTGATCGTCGTCGCCCTAGCGTCAATGCCGTTCGCGATGGCCAGCGTCGACGTGGGGTTCGGGGCCGCGACGACGTTCACGTTCCACGCCGCGATGGCGGCGCTGATCGGCGCACTCACGCGCTCGATGCTCTCGCCCGGTGACACCGCCGCCGTGACGTTCGCCGTCGGCGCCTCGATGCTCGTCGTCGGCGCGCTCGTCCCCGCGGTCCACGTGCTGGACGTGGCGCTCGCACTCGGCGTCGCCCTGTTCCTCGGCGGGTTCACCTACGCCACCGGCACCGCCTCCGGCGAGGGGATGCTCGCGGGCGTCGTGTTCAGCCTCGTCGCGATCGGCTTCGGCGGCCCGGGCTGGTTCGTCATCCTGCTCACCTTCTTCGGCATCGGCTCGCTCACGACGAAGTTCCGCTACGAGGAGAAAGCCGAGCGCGGCGTCGCCGAGGAGAACGAGGGCGCCCGCGGGCTCGGGAACGTGCTCGGCAACGCCGGGATCGCACTCGCCGCCGTCGTCGGCTTCGCTGCCGTCTCGACGGGCGAGTTCCCGATCGACCCGGATATGTTCCGCCTGGCGTTCGCCGGCTCGCTCGCGACCGCGACGGGCGATACCCTTTCCAGCGAGATCGGCGGCCTGTTCGACACCCCGCGGCTGGTGACGACCGGCGAGCGCGTCTCCCCCGGTACGGACGGCGCTATCACCTGGCAGGGCGAACTCGCCGGCCTCCTCGGCGCAGCGCTGGTCGGGCTGCTGGCGGTCGTCCTGCTCGCCGTCTCCCAGGGATCGACGACCGTCGTCGCGCTGGTCACCGTCGGCGGGTTCGCCGGCATGACGGCCGACAGCGTGCTCGGCGCCACCGTCGAGGGCGACCGACTCGAAAACGAGACGGTGAACCTGCTCGCCACGCTGGTCGGGGCGCTCGCGAGCGTCCTGCTCTCGTTCGTGGTGTGATCCGCGAGGGTCGCCCCCAGGACCGCCCCGCAGTTCGCGGCCTCCAGCAGTATCTCCCCGAACCGGCGCCCGAACTGCTCACCCCCGTCGCCGGCGGCAGCCTGTTCGTCTCGACGGCGCCGGGTGCCGTCGTCGGCTACCTCCTCTGGTTTCCGGGCGAGCCCGTCTACGCCGCCGAACTGGTCGTCTACCCCGACTACCGTCGCCAGGGCCGGGGCCGTGCGCTGTTTCAGGCGCTGTTCGACCGACTCGACCCCGGGACGGCGGTCGTGCTTCGGGTCGCCGCCGAGAACGAGGCTGCACAGGACCTCTACCGAGAGTTCGGCTTCGAGCGCGTCGCCGTCGAGCCCGACGCCTACGACGACGGCGCCGGCTACCTGCTGCGTGCGGTCGTCGACGACGGCTGACCTGCCGATACGCATACATTTCTGGAGCGTACAGTACCGTGTGAGAGCATGCCGAAGAAGCCAGCCGACTCGCGGGCCGTCCGCTACCTCGCGGAGCACGGGCCGTCCCCCCGCGACGACCTCCCCGTACAGAACCTCGCGAAGAACGTGCGGGCGCTGATCGGGACGCTCAACATCTCCGGCGGCCCGGGTGGCGGGGGGTCGACGGCCGGCGTCGCGGGCGGGCTGACGGGGATCGCGTATCTCCGCGATGAGCACGCGCTGTCGGCCGTGATCGAGGCGTGGCTGGCGGAGAACGAAAGTCAGATCGAGGAGATCTCGCCGGACTCGGTTCGCCGACGCCTCCGGGCGTCGGTGCCCCACGAGAAGCGGGACATGGTCAGCGACGTGCTGTCGGAGAAAGGGTACGAGGTGGACTACACCGACCGCGGCGGCCGACAGACGGAGCCGTTCGAGTGCAGCCTCTGTGGGGAGTCGGTGCCCGACATCGCGTCGCACCTGCCGGAGTGTCCCGAACGGTAGCCCCGATCAGGAGAGGAAGCCGTCGACCGGCCGCACGTGCGGGGTCGCCGGCTGTTTGACGAACTCGCCGGTCGTTCGGGCGACCGCGTGCTGTACGTCGCGGTCGGCCGCGGCGTCGAGCGTGCGCTGGTCGAGTTCGCCGTCGAGCACCAGCGCGTGGGCGCCGTCGCTCTCGTCGACGGTCTCGTAGGCCGTGTCGGCGGGCGCCTCGGTCAGCGACTCCCACTCCTCGTCGAGCAGCCGGACCGTGCCGGCGTTCTCGCCGACGACCGCCCGAACGTGGTCGGTCAACGTCGACGCCGCCGCGGCGTCCGGGGCGTCGGGACGCCCCTCGACCTGGTCGACGAGCGACGGTTGGGCCATCGCCCCCGACCCGCCGTCCGCTTGCGATCCACCGTCGGTTGCCGACGCGGCCGACCCGTCACCGGAGCGACTGTCCGACGTAGCTCCGCCGTCGGCATCAGCCGAGCGTTCGGCGGCAGCGGACTGGGCCGACGCCTCACGGGGCGTCGGCGTCTCGCTATCGACGACGGGCGAGGTCTCCGTGGCCCCGGGGCGTGAGCCCCCGGTCGCGACTTCGCGGGCCGACTCAGGGTCGCCCGCCTGCCGGGCGCGTTCATACACCTCGTACGGCGTTTTCTCCCGGAGCGCCGCGAGCAGTTCGCCGCGCTGGAGCTCCTCGACCGACTCGCCCTCGGGCGCGAACGCGACGAAGTCCACGTCCCCGACCTGGCCGAGCTCCCGGAGGATGAGCTGGCCGCCGCGGTCGCCGTCGAGGAAGGCGGTGGTCGTTCGGGCTTCAGTGAGTTCGGCGACGGCGTCGGGGACGTTCGTCCCCTCGACGGCGACGGCGTTTTTCACGCCGAACTCGAGCAGTCGGGCCACGTCCGCCCGCCCCTCGACGACGACGATGGCGTCGCCGTCTTCGACGTTGGGGCCGGCGGGGTAGCCCTCGTACTCGTTCATCTCGCCGGCGCGGACCGACTCCCGGACTTCCTCGTGGAGTTCCTCGCTCGTGAGAACGGTCTCCTGGAAGGAGTTCGCGAGCAGTTCCTTGGCGCGCTGGACGACGATACGGCGCTTTGCGGCGCGAACGTCCTCGATGTTCGTCACTTCGAGGCGGGCCTGACAGGGGCCGACTCTGGAGATCGTCTCCAGGGACGCCGCGAGGATCGCGGTCTCGACCTTGTCGAGCGATGAGGCGATGGTCACGTCGCCGAAGGACTGGCCGCCCTCGGTTTCGACGCTCACGTCGATGCGGCCGACTTTCGAGGAGTCCTGCAGGTCACGCAGGTCCATCTCGTCGCCGAGTAGCCCCTCGGTCTGACCGAACACCGCGCCGACGACGTCGCTCCGCTCGATCACGCCGTCCGCCGATAGCTTCGCGTGGATGAGGTATTTGGCTGTATCTTGCATGATGAGTGCCCGATCCGGGCTGAATGGTGATGTGTGGCGGTCGCTCCGCTCGTTCGAAACGAGGCGATACGGGAGGTTATACCTGTCGTCGGACGCGTTCCACCGGCGGTTTTCGTGGCCACGAGCGTCGACAGCAACGCCGCGAGCGACGCCGACTACGGCGCCACCGTCGCCTCACCGAACAGCGGGATGGAGAACAGATACAGCACCACCGCGCCCGCGCCAGCGAGGATCGCCCAGTGCCTGGCGCGCTTCCCCCCGTCGCCACGGGCGACCACGGCGCCAGTGAGCACGAGCAGCGACACCTGCACGAGGCTCTCGACGTGGCTCACTGCCAGCCCGAACGAGCCTCGGAGGACCCCGACAGTCAGTCCGAGCGAGGCGAGCGTCAGCGCCGCGCCAGCGACCGCCGCGCGGTCGGCGTCCGACGCCTCCCACATCGACGCCGCCAGGCCCACGTTACAGAGCGTCCGGAGGCCGACGACGAGGGCGAGCAACCCTGGCGAGGTCCAGGTGGGGAAGAGCCAGTCGAACACGGGGGCGTTACTCCCCAGTCAGTGCCTGACTCGCCGGCGAGAAGTCGATCGTCTCGCCGAGTCCGTCGTCGACCGCCTTCTCGTACAGCAGGTACGCGCCGGCGACCGTCTCGATCCCGGTGCCGCCGGAGTCGAACACCGTGATCTCCTCGTCGTCCGTCCGGCCCGGGGCCTCGCCGGCGACGACCTCGCCGAGTTCGGCGTGGATATGGTCCTCGTCGACGACGCCCGCCTCCAGCGCGTGGATGAACGAGCCGGCGTCCTGGGTCGCCCGGGCGCAGAGGTCCGGGACGTACGTCGATCGCTCGATGCTCCGGGCGTCGAGTTCGCGCTTGTCGGGATCGTACTGCCCCATCGCGGTGACGTGGGTGCCGGGTTCGAGGTCGTCGCCGTCGAACACCGGCTCCGACGCCGTCGTCGCCGTGATCACCACGTCGGCGTCCTCGATCGCCGCCGCCGAGGAGGCGACGGCGGCGACGGAGGCGTCGAGGCGTTCGTTCATCTCGCCGGCGAAGCTCTCGCGGGACGCCTTCGTCGGGGAGTACACCCAGACGGTCTCGAGATCGCGTACCTCGGCGGTGCAGCGCAGTTGGCCCCGTGCCTGCGCACCGGAGCCGATCACGGCGACGCTGTCGGCGTCCTCGCGGGCGAGCGCGTCGACGCCGACGGCGCCGGTCGCCCCCGTCTTGAACGGGTTCATCGACGCGCCATCGAGCAGCGCCAGCGGCTCGCCGGAGTCGGCGTCGAACAGCGGCGTCGCAAACCACGCGTCGCGCTCGGCGAAGCCGGCGCTGTACATGTAGCCACCCATTGCACCCGTGTCGGGCAGGATCGCCCCATACGTGGTCAGCATCCCTGGCGGCGCATCGCTCCCGAGTTTGGTCCGTGGTTCGGCGGCAGCGCCCTCGCCGCGCTGGCGATACCCCTCACGGACGGCGTCGACGAACTCCGCCGGGGTCGCGAGGCCGTCGAGCTCGTCACTGCGTAGGAACAGCGTTTCGGTCATATACGAACCGTGGGTGGCGAGCGTCTAAAGCGTACTTGCCGACCCAGTCGCGGCGCGGCGCCCGTCGGCGATCAGTCGGCGTTCGACGCCGGCGACTCCGAGCGGGCGGGCCCGTCGGGCGCCTGGTAGCCGTCAGGCACCGGGCTCCTGACGAACAACGCGTGGGCGACTACGATCGTCGACGCCCCAGCCCCGAGAAACAGGGCGCCACGCAACGGTATCCCGAACAGGGAGAGCGCTGCCGTCACTCCGATCAACACTCCCGGAATCAGGGCCAGAACGTAGTCGTAGTAGCCGATCATACGCCAATAGATTCTTTGCCAGCATCGATATTAACTGTTACTCCGGTCGTCGAGATAGCCAGCACTGTGGCCACTGGTGGCCTTTTGAGAACATCTAAAGAAATCCTAACGAGAATTCTCGTAACGTATGCAGGCTGGTAGTACTGTGTCGACTGGCGTCAGACCATCGGTGAACCCGCTTCAAGAACCGTCGGTGTGCGCCGCCTACTGGAGTTTGAACGCGACCCAGCGCCAGCCGCCGAGGGCGACACCGCCCGTGACGAGCATCACGCCGAAGAAGATCAGCAGCCCCTGGTCGAGGCTGGTCTGGAGCAGTCCGCGGAGGAGCACGCCGACGGCCGCCGCCGGTACCCACGAGCGCAGCGCCAGCGGCACCGCGGCCTTCGCCGACTCGGCGGCGCCAGCGGAGTAGGCGCCGATCGGGACGCTCACGACGGCCCAGCCGACGAGAAACGGCGCCGCGGTCTCGAGCAGCGCCATCGGCCCCGTGAGCGTGTTGTGTCCGAACTCCATACCTATCGCGATCACGGCGACGATCGCGATCACGTCGCCGACCGCCAGCGGCGCGGCCGACCGGTCGACCCGCTTCGAGAGGAACGACTCGCTCATGGCTCCGGCTTTCCCCTCCTCCGTACTGACTCCTTCGTTCCCGTCCCGATCAGTCCGCGCGAGGAACACGACCGACGGCCGTGTACACGGTTCCGCGGTCGAGCACGCGCGCCTGCAGTCCCGCCCGCGTGAGAGCCTGCGTCGCCGCGTCGGCGGCGACGAGCGTCGAGTCCATCCCGAACAGGGCTTCGCCGAGCGCGATCCCGCGGCCGACCACCGTCGTCGGGTCGAAATCGCGGATCACCACGACGCCGCCGGGCGCGACGACGCGGCTAGCTTCCCGGACCGCGGCCTCACGGTCGGGGAGGTGGTGGTAGGCGTCGACGACGACCGCCGCGTCGACGGCGTCCTCACGGAGCGGCAGTCGCCCCGCGTCCGCCCGGACGGTCGCGAGCCCGCGGTCGTGTGCCCGGGCGAGCATCCCGCCGGACACGTCGGCGATCACGGGCTCGTAGTCGGGGGCGAGCGCCGCCGCGACACGGCCGGTGCCGCCGGCGAGGTCCAGCACGCGCTCGATGGGGCGATCCGCGAAGTCGAACGCCGCAGTCGCCCAGTCGGTCCCGGCAGGGGGCATGAACACGTCGTAGAGCCGCGCGACGCGGTCGAAGAACCGCACGTCGCCGCGGCCCAGCCAGCCAGTCATTGCCGGGGGTTGGTCGCCCGGCGAAATCAACCCTCGGACGAGCGAACGCTGATAAGCATCCAGCCGTGAGGGTCGGGCATGGAGTTCGCGCTGCTGGGCTGGCCGGAGACGGGGCCGACGCTCCGACTGGACTTCCGGGAGTTCAGCTATGCGGGGAAGTTCGTCATGAGCAACACGGGGAAAGCCGTCGCGCGCGACCCCGACGGCCCGCAAGCAGCGCCGCCGCGCATCGACGCTGACGTGGCGCGCCCCGACCCGGGCAGCGAGGACGACCCCTTCGAACGCGATGTGGTCGCCGCCGCCGCGTTCAACGAGGACCGCACCGACCCGGGGGTGCTGTGGATCCGCTACATCACCACCCGTCACGACCGCCGCGGCGAGGGCATCGGCGCCCGACTCGCCGCGTTCGTCGCCGAGCACGCCGCCGAAGAAGGGTACCGGCGCTGCCGGATCGCGGTCAACAACCCCTTCGCGTACCACGCGCTGTACAAGGCAGGGTTCGTGTTCACCGGCCGGGAGACCGGGCTCGCGGAGTTGGTGCTCGAACGACCCGGCCAGCGCGACGCCGCAACCTACCAGTGCGGGCTGGACACGTTCCGAACCGACGAGGACCGCGACCTGAGCGACGACGAACGCGCGTTCCTCGACCGCCACGAGGGCGACGAGGCACCCGACCTCGTCGGGACGCCGCGTGACGGCGCCGACGGGGCTCGCGACGGCGGCACCACCGATCTGCCGGAGCCCTGATCGGCGAACCTCCACCTTCAAGCCCGCTCGTCGGCTACGCCGTCCATGGGCAACGCGGATCTCCGCGACGTGGCCGCGATCGACGACGTCCCCTTCGACTCGCTCGCCGGCAGCGTCGTCGCCGTCGACGCGCACAACTGGCTCTACCGCTACCTCACGACGACGGTGAAGTTCACCGCCGACTCGGTGTACACCACTGCGTCGGGGGAAGAGGTCGCGAACCTCGTCGGCGTCGTCCAGGGGCTGCCGAAGTTCTTCGAACACGACGTGACGCCGGTGTTCGTGTTCGACGGCGGCGTCACGGACCTCAAGAGCGACGAGGTCGAGCGCCGCCGCGAGCAGCGCGAGAAAGCGGAACAGCGCCGGAAGGAGGCCGAGGAAGCCGGCGACGGTGTCGAGGCCGCGCGGCTGGACGCTCGCACCCAACGCCTGACTGACACGATCCACGAGACCACCCGCGGGCTGCTCTATCGGTTGGACGTCCCCTACATCGAGGCGCCGGCCGAGGGCGAGGCGCAGTGTGCCCACATGGCCGCCCGGGGTGACGTGGACTACGCCGGCAGCGAGGACTACGACACGATGGTGTTCGGCGCGCCGCGGACGCTGCGCCAACTCACGTCGAAGGGCGAGCCGGAGCTGATGGACCTCCAGAAGACGCTCGACAAACACGAGATCACCTACGAACAGCTCGTCGACGTGGCACTGCTGATGGGGACCGACTTCAACGAGGGTGTCAGCGGCTACGGCCCCAAGACCGCAGTGAAAGCCGTGAAGGAACACGGCGACATCTGGGGCGTGATGGAGGCCGACGACGTGTACGTCGAGAACGCCGACCGGATCCGGGAGCTGTTCTTCGACCCCCCAGTCACCGACGAGTACGAGGTGGATCTGGACGTGGACCCCGACATCGACGCCGCTCACGCGTACGTCGTCGACGAGTGGGAGGTCGACGCCGACGAGGTCGAACGCGGCTTCGAGCGCATCGAGGAGTCGCTGGTCCAGACTGGGCTCGACGACTGGACGTAGCTCCAGTTTCCCGACCGCGCCTACTCCGACGCCACGAACGAGACCGACAGCGCCGCGACCGGCGATGCCGCCCGATGGGCGTACGCGACGGCGGCGTCGATACCGTCGGGTCGGCGCACGACCTCGAAACAGTCGATCCGGGCGACGAGGCGGCCGTCGTCGACCGTGCCGCGCAGCACCGGCCCCGTGGAGGTGAGCACGACGTACGGCGGCGCAGCCACGGGCGTCGCCGGGAGGGCGTAGCCCGCGGCGTCGACGGCGCCGGCGAGCGTCTCGGGGAGCGTCTCCAGTACGCCCGCGTCGTCGAGCGCCGCGCGCAGTTCCTCGACCAGTGCATCACGGTCGGCAGTCGCGGGTCGGCCGTCCGCGAGGCGGGGCCAGTCCGCTGCCACTGTGTCGGCGGCGGCGAGTACGGCGTCGATAGTGTCGGCCGCCTCGTCGAGCAGGTGGGCTCGCGGGGCGGCCGCGGGATCGTCGACGGACACGCCCACGGGTCGACGGGCCGGCGGCTTGAGTGTGGCCTTCGGCGACGGGGCCGACCTCGCCTGTATCCACCGACCCGTTTTTCCGCGTCGCCCCCGGGGAGTGAGGTATGGACAGCGACGAACTCGAAACCGTCATCGAGGCCGAGATTCCCGACGCGGACGCGACAGTGAGTCTCCCGCGTGCCCACCACGACCGGAACCACCAGGACGCCCACTTCGCGGCAGTCGTCGTCTCCCCCGCCTTCGAGGGCGAGACACTGGTCGCCCAACACCAGATGGTGTACGACGCCGTGGGTGAGGCGATGACCGACAGCGTCCACGCACTGGAGATCGAGACGTTCACCCCCGAGGAGTACGCCGAGCGGAACGGCGACGGGGAGTGACGGGGTCGGGCCGACGGCGACCGGAGGGTTTTACGCTGTACCGGCCGACCCAACGCGCATGAGCGAGGACTACCGAACTGAAGAGGACAGCCTCGGCGAAGTGCAGGTGCCCGCAGACGCCTACTGGGGCGCCCAGACCCAGCGCGCGGTCGAGAACTTCCCCATCTCGGACATCGTGTTCGGCCGGCGGTTCGTCCGCGCCCTCGGCGTGGTGAAGAAGGCCGCCGCACAGGCAAACCGCGAGCTGGGCCACCTCGACGACGACACCGCCGACGCGATCGTCGCCGCCGCCGACGAGGTCATCGCCGGCGAGCACGACGACCAGTTCCCGGTCGACGTGTTCCAGACCGGCTCGGGCACCTCCTCGAACATGAACGCCAACGAGGTGATCGCCAACCGCGCCGCCAAGATCGCCGGCGCAGAAGTGGGCGAGCGCGTCGTCCACCCCAACGACGACGTGAACTTCGGCCAGTCCTCCAACGACGTGATCCCGACGGCGATGCACGTCGCCGCGCTGGAAGCCGTCGAGAAGGACCTCCGCCCCGCGCTGGCGACGCTCCGGGACGAACTCGAAGCGAAGGAGACCGAGTTCGACGGCGTCGTCAAAACTGGCCGCACGCACCTCCAGGACGCGACGCCGGTCCGTCTCGGCCAGGAGTTCGGCGGCTACCGCACGCAGGTCGAGAAAGGGATCGACCGACTCGAGAGCGTCCGCCCACGCCTCGCGGAGCTGGCTCTCGGCGGGACGGCAGTCGGGACCGGGCTCAACACCGACCCCGAGTTCCCCGAACTCGCCGCCGAGTACATGAGCGAGGAGACGGGCCTGCACTTCCGCGAAGCGGACGACCACTTCGAGGCGCAGGCGGCCCACGACGCCATGAGCGAGGCCCACGGCGCGCTGCGCGTGATCGCCGGGAGCCTGAACAAGATCGCCAACGACCTCCGCCTGCTGGCCTCCGGTCCCCGGAACGGGCTCGGCGAGATCGAGCAGCCCGAGAACCAGCCCGGCAGCTCGATCATGCCCGGCAAGATCAATCCCGTCGTCGCCGAGGCGGTGAACCAGGTCCACAAGCAGGTCGTCGGCAACGACGCCGCGGTCTCCGCCGGCGCCGCCGAGGGCCAGATCGACCTGAACCTCTACAAGCCCGTCATCGCGCACAACTTCCTCGAGTCCGCGGAGCTGCTCGCGAACAGCTCGACGACGTTCGCCGAGAAGTTTGTCGCCAAACTGGAAGCCAACGAGGAACACTGCGAGGCACAGGTCGAGCGCTCGATGGCGCTGGCGACGGCGCTCAACCCGGCGATCGGCTACGACAAGGCGTCGAAAGTCGCGAAGAAAGCGCTCGCGGAAGGGAAGTCCGTGAAGGAGGTCGCCGTCGCCGAGGGCTACCTCACCGAGGACGAAGCGGCAGACGTGCTGGACCCCGAGAAGATGACCCACCGCGGGATTCTGGGTGACGAGAACTGAGCCGGCAGGCAGTTCTTTCGTTCCGTTCTCGGTCGGGCGGAAGACACCCTCACCGACTTTGGGGCCCGCAGACTCCGGTCCAAGTAGTCCCGCCCGCCCGCGACTGACACCCTTTTTACCCCCGCCGACCCCCAACCAACGTATGCGCGACGACGCCCGCGACTACGAGGCGCTCGGCCTCGTGGCCGGCCTCGAAATCCACCAACAGCTCGACACCGAGACGAAGCTGTTCTGTGAGTCGCCCACCGAACTCCGCGAACCGGGGGAGGCGACTCACACGATCACCCGGGAGCTCCACCCGACCCGGAGCGAACTCGGCGAACTCGACGAGGCCGCGATGGAGGAGAGCCGCGTCGACCGTACGTTCGAGTACCTCGCCTACGACACCACCTGCCTGGTCGAGGAGGACGACGAGCCGCCCGCTCGCATCGACGAGGAGGCGCTGAACGTCGCGATGGGGATCGCCGACCTGCTCGACGCCACCGTCGTCGACCAGGCTCACGTGATGCGCAAGCTGGTGATCGACGGCTCGAACACGTCGGGCTTCCAACGCTCCACGCTGCTGGCCCAGAACGGCGAGATCGAGACCGACGAGGGGTCGGTCGGCATCGTTGACGTGATGCTCGAGGAGGAGTCCGCCCAGCGCGTCGAGGAGACCGACGAGGGCGTGCGCTACTCGCTGGACCGACTCGGAATCCCGCTGGTCGAGATCGGCACCGCCCCCGACATCAGTTCGCCGAAGCAGGCCCACGAAGCCGCCGAACACATCGGGATGCTGCTGCGCTCGACCGGCTCGGTCAAGCGCGGCCTGGGGACGATCCGGCAGGACGTGAACGTCTCCATCGCCGACGGCGCCCGCGTCGAGATCAAGGGCGTCCAGGCGCTGGGCGACATCCGCGACATCGTCACCAACGAGGTCGACCGACAGGTCGAACTGATCGAGATCCGCGACGAACTCGACGCCCGCGACGCCGCCGTCGGCGATGTCGTCGACGTGGGCGAGACGTTCGCCGACACCGACTCCGGCGTGATCCGCGGCGCGCTCGACGCCGGCGGCGAAGTGCAGGCCGTCCCGCTGTACGGCTTCGACGGGCTCGTCGGCCGGGAGATTCAGCCGGACCGCCGCCTCGGCACCGAACTCTCCGATCACGCCAAGCGCGCCGGTGCGGGTGGCATCTTCCACACCGACGAACTGCCGGCCTACGGCGTCACCGAGGACGAAGTCGCGGCGCTGCGCGAGGCCGTCGACGCGAGCGAGGACGACGCGGTGGCCATCGTCGCCGCCGGCGCGGACGTGGCCGAGCAGGCGATCGAAGCCGCCGCCGACCGCGCGCGGACCGCCATCGAGGGCGTCCCCGAGGAGACCCGCGGCGCCAACGAGGACGGCACCACGCGCTACCTCCGACCGCTCCCCGGCGCGGCGCGGATGTACCCCGAGACCGACGTGCCGCCGGTGGAGCCCGACCCCAGCGAGATCGAGACGCCCGAACTCCTCACGGAGCGCGTCGAGCGCTACGCCGACGAACTCGGGCTGGACGAAGGCCTAGCCGAGCAGGTCGCCTTCGGCCGCCGGATGGTGCTGTTCGAGGAGGCCGTCGAGGCCGGCGTGGATCCGACGTTCGCTGCCTCGACGCTCGAGTCGACGCTGACCGAACTCAGCCGCGACGGCGTCGACGTGGACGCGATCCGGGAGGACGCCCTGCTCGAAACGCTCCTGCTCGTCGAGGACGGCGAACTGCCGAAGGAGGGTGTCAACCCCGTGCTGACGGCGCTCGCCGAGAGCCCCGAACTCACGTCCGAAGAGGCGATGGAAGAGGAAGGCGTCGGCGGTGTCAGCGAAGCCGAAGTGCGCGAGGCGGTCCAGGAGGTCGTCGAGCGCAACGCCGAACAGGTCGAGGAAGAGGGGATGGGCGCGTTCTCCGGGCTCATGGGCGAGTGTATGGGCGCGCTGCGCGGGCAGGCTGGCGGCGACCTCGTGAGCGAGGTGCTGCGCGAGGAGATCCAGAAGCGGGCCTGAGTCGTCACTCGCCCGCGCGGAAAGAACGTATAGGCGTCCGTCCCCTACAGTGCGTATCAATGGCTCGTACCCGCAGCATCGCTCTCATACTCGCCGCCTTGGTCGTCTGTTCTCTGTTCGCGGGCGTCGCGCTCGGGGCGATTCCAGATAACCGGGTGACGATTACCGACACGACAGTCTCCCCTGACACACCAACCGCCGGCGCTCCGACGACGGTGTCCGCGACGGTGCGGCTCTCGGCGGGCAGCGCCTCCGCGGCGTCGCTTGACCGTGTCGCGGTCGTTGATGGCGAGGAAACACTCGGAGAAGCCACCGCCCTCGGCGCACTCTCACCCGGCGAGACGCTTACCGTCCCAGTAACGGTTCGTCTCATGGAGCCGGGCGCGCGGAACCTGACTGTCGTCGCCACCGTCACTGATGCTGGCGGTGAGACCACGACCGTCCGCCGGCCACTCTCGCTCGCCATCGAGTCCGGCACCCCCCAAGTCGAGTACGAGGCCAACAGCCTCGTCGCTGGCGCCGACGCTCCGGCATCCGTGACTGTTTCCAACCCTACGACAGCACCACTTCGTGACCTCACGGTCTCCTTCGTTGGCATCGAAGGTGAGCGTACCCAGCGAACGGTCGCGACGCTGGCAGCCGGGGCCAGCCAGTCACTGAACTTCAGCCTGCGTGCTGCAGCGGCAGGCGAGCGCCCACTCCAGGTCGAAACGAACTACACCACGGCTGCAGGTACCCGAGCCACGGCCGTTGGTGAGCGGGTTGTGGAGGTGGAGACGTTGAACGACGACGTGGGCGTCCGAATCGAGCGGACGCAGCCCGGCCAAGCGACCACGACGACGACCGGCGGCGGGCTCTCCGGGCTCACTGGGGCGCTCGGCGGCGGGGGTGGCGTCCTCCAGTCTTCCGGCGGGGAGAGTGAGGACGGGGAAGAACGCTCCGGAGCCGGCATCACGGTGACGAACTTCGGGAACGCAGCCATCGACCAAGTTGTCCTCGTCCCCCGCCTCCCCAACGGGAGCGTGGCCCCCGAACCCGGCCGAGTCGCCGTCACAGATACACTCGCTCCGGGGGAGTCCCAACAGGTGACCGTTGACCTCTCGGCCGTGCAGAGCCGGTCGCTCCGATTTGTTGTCGAGTACGAACTCGCTGACGAGTCCCGTGAGGCTGTTCGTCCCTACCAACTCGACCGCGACCGCGGGGCCGTCTCGCTCACTGGACTGAACATCTCTGTGGACGGTGACCGGGTCAGCCTGTCGGGCAATCTCGGCAACGTCGGAGATGGTGAGGTGCGCGGCGTCGTCGTACGCGTCGGCGCGGACAAATACGCCGCGCCCGCCTATCCACAGCGCGACTACTTCCTCGGCACAGTCGCCGCGAGCGAGTTCGCCCCCTTCGAACTGACCGCGCAAGTAGACATGGTGAACGCGACGAGCGTTCCGGTGCTTGTCACCTACACGACTGCTGACGAGCGCCGAACCGAGACCATCGAGGTGCCGCTGCCACGCGGGGCCGACGGGTCGAACCGCGGCGGCACCCTCGGACTTGTCGGCGGGACCGTTCGCGGTGCCGCCCTCGGCCTGCTCGTCACGCTTCCGGTGGTCGGCTTCGCCATCAGGCGCTACCGATGAGTGGCACCGAGGGGCCGACAGGGCCGGAGAACGCGGGAGGCAAGATGAATGAGTCGCCCCCGCCGCTACAGCTCTCGAACGTGACCAAACGCTACGAGGGTGGCGGCGGGACCGTCACGGCCCTCAAGGACGTTTCGTTCGCCGTCACGCGTGGCGACGTGACGGCAATCGTCGGTCCGTCCGGTTCGGGGAAATCGACGATGCTCAACATGCTCGGCCTGCTCGACGACCCGACGACCGGGGGCATCGAACTCAGCGGCGAGCCAGTGGCCGGGCTCTCGGAACACGAACGGACCGATATCCGACGCGAGCGGATCGGCTTCGTCTTTCAGGATTTCCACCTCATCCCGACACTGTCGGCCGCTCGAAACGTCCGCCTACCGACGACGTTCCTCGAACGGGACTACACCGACCGCGCGATTGACCTGCTCAGGCGAGTCGGGCTGGGTGACCGGCTCGAACACACCCCCGACGAACTTTCCGGCGGGCAGAAACAGCGGGTCGCTATCGCACGCTCGCTCATCAACGAACCCGACGTGTTGCTGGCCGACGAGCCGACCGGGAACCTCGACCGTGACACCGGCGTCTCGGTACTCGAGGAGATACGCACAATCGCGGACGGCGGCGTGGGCGTCGTTGCTGTCACCCACGACGAGCTCGTCACGGAGTTCGCTGACCGAACTGTCGAGCTGACTGACGGGGTGCTCCGTGACTGACGCCGGGACGGCCGCCCCAAAGGAGGACGGGTGGGCTTGGCTGGACCGTCAGTTCCCCGCCCTCTCGCTTGCGGTGCGGAACCTCTCCCGGCAACGCCTCCGGGCGGGGTTGGCCACGCTCGGCATCGTCATCGGCGTGTTCGCTGTCGTGGCGCTCGGGATGCTGGGGACAGCGCTTCAAGGTGCCGCGCTCGAAGAGCTTGGCGGGCTGGGCAATCAGGTCATCATCAGCCCGGCTGGCGGCGGGGAGTCACTCAGCGACCGCGACCTACAGGCGATTCAGCGCGCCGCGGCGGGCCACGGTGAAGTGGTCCCGCTGAAGTCGGGTGGCGCGACCGCGTCCGGCCCCGGCGGGCAGACGTTCACACAGCTTTACGGGACGACTCGACCGCAGTCGCTGTTCGGTGACCCCAGCGCACCGGCCTACCACCGACAGGGCGCCGTGGTCGGCGCTGACGCCGCACAGTCGCTGGGGGTACGGGTCGGCTCGACCATCGATGTTGAGGAGAACCAGTACCGCGTCGTCGCCATCATCGAGGGCAGTGGGAGCTTCTCACCCATCAGGCCGGACTCGGCGGTGGTGCTGCCGCCCAGAGAGTTCGTTGCCGACGGCTACTCCCAGGCCGTCGTGCAGGCGGATTCCGGCGACGATGCCCGACAGGTCGCCGCGGGCGTACGGGAGCGACTCAACGGCCGCCAACAGCGCGTCTCAGTACTCTCGCTTACGAGTGTCCTCTCGCGCATCACGGAGTTCTTCGCCCTGCTCAACGGCTTCCTGTTAGCGGTCGCCGGGGTGTCGCTGATCGTTGCCGGCGTCTCCATTTTCAACATCATGCTGATGACGGTCTCCGAGCGACGGGGCGAAATCGGCGTGCTTCGGGCGGTCGGCATCCACCGCGAGCAGGTGCTCCGAACGCTGCTTGCGGAGGCAACGCTGCTCGGCGTAGCCGGGGGCGCAATTGGGTCGGTACTCGGGGCCGCCGTCGTCATCGGTGTCGCCCTCACGACGCGGCTCCCGCTCTCTGCAGTGTTCGTTCCGACGAACGCGCTGGTCGCACTGGGGGCGTTCGGCTTCGGCATCCTCGTGGCGTTGGTCGGTGGGCTCTACCCGGCCTACCGTGCGGCGTGGGAGCCGCCGGTAGAGTCGCTCCGTGGCTGAGCAGCCGGCTGCTGTCGCCGCGGTCAGCGGTCGCCATCGCCACTTGGTGGAGAATCGGGGAGAGCGGAACAGGACAGAACAAGAGAGCAGGACACGCCCTAACGTTCAATCACACCCAGCCGCCGCCCGAGCAACTCGCTCTCGAAGAAGGCGACGCGGCCGTCGGGCCACGTCTCGGGCCCCGTCAGCGGGTGTGCCGCGGCGACGGCGTCGAGATCGTCGGTCGCCAGCAGGACCGAACAGGGAGTCTGTCCGACCCCCGTGAGCGGCCCATCAGCGACGCTGGGGGAGGGTGAGACGCGGTAGTGCAGCGGTGTACGGTCCTCGATAGGGAACGGAAGGAGCCGTTCGTGTTCGGCCGTGCCCACAACCGCGCGGTCCCACTCGACGAGGATGCCATCCTCGCGCTCCCGAGCGCCGTACAGCGGTCCGTGGACCGGAGTACCAGCCCGGATGAAGCGACAGCACTCCTCGACGATATCTTCGACACGGACACACCACGCCGCAGGGCCGGCGTCGGCACGGATATGCTCGGGCCAGAAGCCGTGCTCGCCGTCGCCGCGTTCAGCGATGAGTTCGACGTAAGAGCCGTCTCCGACCCCGAGAACGGACATGTGGGTGACGCCGTTGTCGTGGGCGCCGCCGTACTCCGGGGCGAGGCCGAGGCGCTCGGACTCGGCCGTGAGCTCTGCTAAGTCGCTCCACGCAAACGGCACGTGGTCAATCGTGAGCGTCATGGGACTTACTCGGGCGAACACGAGCAAATAGCTACGCGGTGGGGCACCGCTGGGCCGAGTGGCGCTACTCCACTGTGAGCATCTCGACCAACGTGTCGAGCGAGTAGCTCTCCAGCGGTCGCTGGCCGTCCCGGAGGGACTTGATCACGAACGTCGAGTCGGTACGGTCGACCTCCTCGATGTCTTCGAACGCGCGGATCAGTCGCTCCACGTCGTCGCTGTCCGGGAGCCGGGCGACGACGACGAAGTCCGTCTCACCCATCGTGAAGTACGCCTCCGTCACCCCCTCGACGGCGAGCAGGCGCTCGCTGAGCTGTTCGTGGGAGCCGCTGTAGTCCGCCAGCACCTCGATCACGACCGTCACGCCCAGCCCCAATTCGTCGAGGTTCAGGTCGTAGAGCTCGTTCTCGATCACGCCGGCCTCCCGGAGGTTGTTCAACCGGTAGTGGATCGTCGAGACAGGGATCTCCGTCTCCTCGTGCAGTCGCTCCGGGCTGCCGGTGCCGAGATCGGCGATCGCCTTCAGCAGGCGCACGTCGCGTTCGTCCATACCGATCGTTCGAGACCTCGGCCCAAAGGGATTGCGGTGAGGTGGTTGTTCTTGCCAACTCACAGCTAATTTTCTGAATCAGCTTCGGAAAATCGCGATGCCGAGGAAGACAAGCATAAGTACACTTCTCGATTCGTTCTAAACACGAAATGAGTTCGATTCGCTGGAGTCGCGGCCAACTTCTGGCCGCTGTGTTGTTTGTTTCCCTCGCGTGGATCTGGGGCGGCTCGTTCGTCGCCATCGAACTGGGGTTAGGGTCGGTGCCACCGCTGTGGTTCGCCGGCCTGCGCTACCTACTGGCCGGGGCGGTCATCTCGGCAGTCGCCGCCGCGAGTGGGCGATTCCGCCCACGAGACCGCGCCGAGTGGCTCGCGATCGCCGTCGTCAGCATCTTCGTCGTCGCCGGCTACCACGGGCTGTTGTACCTCGGCACCGCCTCGATCTCGGGGTCGGTCTCCTCAGTGATCGTCAGCCTCTCGCCGGTGTTGACGACTGTCGCCGCCGGCATGCTGCTGACCGACGAGTCGCCGGACATCGTCGACGGGCTCGGGCTGCTGTTCGGGCTTGCCGGCGTCGTCGTCATCGCGGACCCGAGCGGCGGCGACGTGCCGCTGTCGGGCGTCGCGCTAGTGTTCGTCGGCGTCGCACTGTTCGCCAGCGGCTCGGTGGGGCTGCGGACGCTGGACGTTGGGCTGCCGCCGGCGGCGCTGCAGGGATGGGCGATGCTGCTCGGCTCGACCGTACTCGTCGGCGCCGCGGTGGTCCGCAAGGAGTCGTTCCCGACCGGTGTCGCAAGCGGCGCGTCGGCGCTCCCCTTCCTCTATCTCGTGTTCGGTGCCGCCGTGGTGGGCTACCTGCTCTACTTCGAACTGCTCTCGCGGGTCGGCCCGGTCCGGGTGAACCTCGTGGCCTACCTCGAACCGGTGACGGCGGCGTTGGTGGCGTGGGCCGTCCTCGGCCGCGCGCCGACGGCCACGACCGCGACGGGGTTCCTGCTGGTCGCCTGCGGGTTCGCGTTGGCGACCGTCGACGACCCGCTGGCACGGCTGGGGGTCCGCGATTCGGAGGAGATCGTCCACAGCGACCTTTCGGAGAACGGGAGCGTCGAAGTCCACTACGCCGACTGACGCCGTCAGCGCCGCAGTTCGTCTTCTTCGTCGAGTTCGTCGAGCAGTTCCTTCCGCTCGTCGAGCTGGTCGGTCGCCCGCCGCAGCACGCCGAGGAGCGTCGTGATCTCGCGATCGGTCGGGTTCGCCCGGCCGACGAGCCGACGGAACATGCGTTCGGTCTTCTCGTGTTTGTGCTCGCGGTGGCCCATCGCCGTCAAGAACTCGTCCCAGTAGTCGTGGAAGCGCTCGACTTTCTGGGGGGGTGCCCGGTGGGGTTCGGTGTCGGGCAGCTGGGTGCCCTCGAGGGTGAGCTTTCGGAGTTCGTACAGCGTCACCGTCGCCGCTTGTCCGAGGTTCATCACGGGATAGGCCTCGCTCGCGGGGATGGCGGCGACCTGATCCAGCCGGCTCAGCTCCTCGTTCGAGAGCCCCTTGTCCTCGCGGCCGAACACGAGCGCGATCGGCGCGTCGACGCCCCGGAGCTCCTCGACGAGGTCGGCGGGCGTGCTGTAGGGGAACCGGACGTGCTTCCGGCTGTCCTCGCCCGTGATCGCCGTGAAGCCGACGGTGTGGTAGTTCGCACAGAGGTCGTCGAAGTCGATCTCCTCGGCGCCGGGAAGCACGTCCTCGCGGGCGTGGCCCGCGAAGCCGTACGCCTCCCCGTCGGGTTCGATCGCCGGCGGGTCGATCAACAGCAGCTCCTCGAGGCCGAAGTTCTTCATCGCTCGCGCGATGGTGCCGACGTTGCCCGGGGTCTGAGCGTCGACGATACAGACCGAGATGTCCGGGCCGGCGTCGGTCGGTCGCTCCTCGCTCATCCGCTGGGGTACTCGGTGTCCAGATCGAGGTCGGCCACGTCGAGATCGTCCTCGCCCTCCTCACCCTCGGCCGCCCGCAGGTCGTAGCGCTTCTCCTCGAACTCGACGGACTGCTCGAGTCGGCGCTGGGCCTCCTCCGGCGTCGGGAGGTTCGGCAGTTCGTCCGGCGCCTCCTCGACGTGTTCGTCGGGGCCGTACCCGTCAGGGGCCCGGTTGCCGGCGACAAACCACTCGTGGAACTCGTCGCGGAACTGCTCCTCGCCGGCGAGTTCACTGCCACCCTCCTCACGGAACCAGTAGAGGAAGTCGGCCTCGTGCTCGTCACAGAGCAGGACCTCGTCGCCGGGCTCACCGTAGACGATGGCGGCGGGGTTTGCGCGCCGCTTCTCTTCCTCACCGTACTTGAGGTAGCAGGCGTCACAGGGCTGGTCCATCAGCAGCCCCAGGCGCAACAGCCGGTTCCGGCTGTCGTCGGGCATGTCGTCCAGCGGCGCCCACTCCCCGTCGTCGGTGAACACCTCGTCCTCGTCGAACCGCCAGCCGCGAAGGCCGACGCTCACTTTCGCCATTACTGGTGGTTCCGGCTACGCGGGCAAAAAGGGCGCGCTCCCGGGCCGGAGGGGAGGCTGAACCACGGTCACACGTGCTCGCTGCGCTCGTCGGCGGAGCGTCGCAGAAACTGTCTCGGGCCGGAAGGGATTGAGCGTCGCAGAAACTGTCTCGGGCCGGAAGGGATTGTGAACTACGTCGAGACTCGCTTCGCTCGTCTCGCCTCGGTCAAATCCTTCCGGCGACGCTCACGGTTTCTCACGTTCGTTCGAAACACGAAGAGCGGGCCGGAAGGGATTTGAACCCTCGACCGACGGATTAAGAGTCCGTCGCTCTCCCTAACTGAGCTACCGGCCCTCACAACCACATCCCGGCGGGCCGATAAAGAGGGTTTCCTTTTCGGGCCGAGCCGAACGGTGGACCTTAAGTGTCGTCCCGCGGAAAATCCCGCTACTCATGAGCACCGGGGTCAGCATCTCCTCGATGTCGTCGTACGCCATTCTCGGCTGCGGGAGCGTGGGTCACGCTGTCGCCGAGTCGCTCGACGCCGAGGGGAAAGAGGTCCTCATCCTCGACAAGGACGAGGATCGCGTCGAGGCGCTGCGGGATCAGGACCTCAACGCGGTGGTACAGGATATCGCAACCCCGAGTGTTGTCGACGCCGTCGCCGACCGGGACGTGTTGCTGATCCTCGCCTCCGACGTGGAGGCGAACAAAGCCGCCGTCGAGTCGATCCGGGAACGGGACGAGGATCAGTTTATCGTCGTCCGCGCCTCCGACCCCGTCAGCGGCGACGAACTCCGGGAGCTCGGCGCCGACGTGGTGATCAACCCCTCCGAGGTGATCGCCAACTCCGCGCTCCGAACCCTGGAGTCCGGCGAGATGGAGTACAAGGCGCGCCAGCTGGCGGAGATCCTGCGCAACGCCGACGGCGAGCTCGCGATCCTGACCCACCACAGTCCGGATCCGGACTCGATCGCGAGCGCGGTGGCGCTGCGGGCCATCGCCGAGAGCTACGATGTCGACGCCGACATCCTCTACGACGGCGACATCGGCCACCAAGAGAACCGCGCGTTCGTCAATCTGCTCGGGATCGAACTCACCGAGCGCGACGAGGCGCCCGCACTCTCCTCCTACGGCGCGCTGGCGCTGGTCGACCACATGAAAAGCGGCGAACTGGAGATCGACGTCCCGATTGACGTGTTCATCGATCACTACGAACCCGACGAGGACGTCGACGCCTCGTTCGTGGACGTGCGTCCGGACATCTCCGCCACGTCGACGATCCTGACGAAGTACATGCAAGAGTTCGACATCTCCCCTACCGAGGCGGTGGCGACCGCGCTCCTGTACGGCATCCGGGCGGAGACACTCGACTTCAAGCGGGACACCACGCCCGCCGACCTCACCGCCGCCGCCTATCTCTACCCCTTTGCGGACCACGAGACGCTGGAGCAGGTCGAGTCGCCGTCGATGTCGCCCGAGACGCTCGACGTGCTCGCCGAAGCGATCCAGAACCGCGACGTGCAGGGGAGTCACCTGGTCTCCAACGCGGGGTTCATCCGCGACCGCGACGCGCTCACGCAGGCGGCCTCCCACCTGCTGAACCTGGAGGGAATCACCACCACGGCAGTGTTCGGGATCGCCGAGGACACCATCTACCTCTCGGCACGCTCGAAGGACATCCGGCTCAACATCGGCAAAGTGCTGCACGACGCCTTCGGCGAGATCGGCGAGGCCGCGGGCCACTCCACGCAGGCGAGCGTCGAGATCCCGCTCGGCGTCTTCGGCGGTATCGAGACGACCGAGGAGAACCGCGATACGCTACTCACGCTCGCCGAGGAAGCGGTTCGCCGGAAGCTGTTCAAGGCGATGGGTGTGGAAGGCGAGGCAGGAAACGGCTCCTAAAACTGCGCGCTGTCGAAACGGCCAACTGTGGAGTGAACTGACAACGCGGCGACGGGCAGCCGCGACAGTGAATCCTCGCAGTATCGCTACGCCACAAAAGAGCTACGCGAGCGGCTCTTCGGCTTCTTCGGGCCCCTTGAGTCGCTCGATGATGTCGTTTATCAGGACCACGTCGCCGACAGCGCGGACCCACCGGTACGGGATCATCACGCCCTTCCCGCGTTCGATGCTGCCCTGGAACAGTTCGGTGTTCAGGTCCGCGAGCGCCAGTCCCGTCACCTGCTCGGCGCCGAGGTCGAGTCGGACATCCTCGACTTCGCCGACGAAGACCCCGTTGTTGGAGTAGACCTCCCGACCCACGAGCGCGGTGATCTCTTGGGAATCCACGTTCATACCCGGGCCGATGAACCGGCGGACAATAATACTTCGCTGTCCCCATCGCCACAACGCACTTGCTCGCGGCACCCGACTGTGCAGCCATGGTCGAAATCCGCGTGACTGACGACTCGGTCGATCCGACAGGCGCGAGGCTGATCGAGGGGATGCCCGGCGTCGGCCTGGTCGGCAAAATTGCGACTGACCACGTGATCCAGAGCCGGGAACTGACGGAGTTCGCCAGCGTCCGCGGCGACGGCGTCCCGCCAGTGACGGTGTTCGACGAGGCCGAACGTGACGTAAACACCCCCATCCGACTCTACATCGACGACGACGAGGAGCTGATCGCGCTCCGCAGCGACGTGCCGGTCCACGTGATGGACGCGCCGCTGTTCGCCGAGCACCTCACCGAGTGGATCGTCGACCACGAGGTGCTTCCCATCTACCTCGGTGGGGTGCCGGCCGAACGCGGCGCCGACGAAGTGCCCTCGGTCGAGGGGATCGGCGTCGGCGACGGGCAGCGCCGGCTGGACGAGGCTGCGGTGGCACCGCCCGACAGCGGCGGTATGATCTCCGGGCCCCCGGGCGCGCTGCTCTCGGAAGCCGCTGCCGAGGGCGTCGACGCCGTCGGGCTGATGGTCGGCACCGACCCGCGGTTCCCGGACCCACAGGGTGCCCACGCGCTCATCAAGCAGGGGATCAACCCCGTCGCTGGCGTCGAGATCGAGACGGAGCGACTACTCGAACAGGCCGAGGAGATCATGGAGCGCCGCAAAGAACTGGCAAAACAGATGCAACAGGCCGACCGCCACGAGTCTTCGCAGGTGTCCCGGACCGGGATGTATCAGTAGTCAGGATCCAGCTACCGAAACAGCGCCGCCCGCGGGATCCCGGACGAGTCGTCCGCCCCACCCAGCGAGTGCGCCGACCACGAGCGCGAGTGGGAAAACGATGAAGATGCCCCCGATAGCCTGCGGGCCACCGGTGAGCCAAAGTACCTGAAGCGGGGAGTCGACCCCCTGAAACACGAAGAGGCGGCCAACGGCGACAGCGATCATCGTCAGCGGTACGGCCACGCCGGCCGCGACGGCTCCCTCGACTGCCCCATCGAACTTCTCGGGGTCGCTCAACACCCCTGCGAGGCACGGGCCAACGAGTGCGAACAGCGTGACCACGGTCGGGAGCCTGGTTAGTACGAGAGCGGTCGCGACTACAGCAGCGACTACGGACCCAAGGAGGGCAGCGCGTCGGTCCATGAATAGTCACCCCACCGATCTTTCAAAAAATCACCCTACTAAACCGCCTCGTACGCCTTCTCCATGATCGCAAGCGCCTCCTCGAGTTCCTCGGTGCTCGTCGCGTAGGAGATGCGCGCGTACCCCTCGCCGGCGTCGCCGAACGCCTCGCCCGGCACGATGACGACCCCGCGGGCGATGCACTCGTCGACGAACCCCTCGGGGACTTCCGGCATCACGTAGAACGCCCCCGCCGGCGTGGGCACGTCGAGACCGATCTCGCGCAGGCCGTCGACGACCAGGTCACGCCGCTGCTCGAACGTGTCGACCATCTCCTCAACCACGTCCTGTGGCCCCGAGAGCGCGGCGGCGGCGGCGTACTGTGCCGGCGCCGACGCGCATGCCTGTACGTACTGGTGGACGCGCAGCATGCGCTCGACGCGCTCGGGGGCGGCCGCGACCCAGCCCAGCCGCCAGCCGGTCATCGAGTATGTCTTCGAGCAGGCATCGACGACGACAGTCTGCTCGGGCGCGAACTCCGCGGGCGAACGGTGCTCGCCGTCGAAGACGATCCGGCCGTACACCTCGTCGGAGAGACAGAGCACGTCGTGTTCCCGGGCGATCCGGGCGAACTCCTTCACGTCCGCGGCGGGCGAGACCGCGCCGGTGGGGTTGCCGGGGCTGTTGACGACGAACGCCGCGGTGTCCTCGGTGATCGCGTCCTCGATGGCGGCGGGATCGATAGTGAGATCGTCCCGAACCGGCACCGGCACCGGCTCCGCGCCGGTCAGCTTCGTCAGGGCGTCGTAGGCGACGAACCCTGGGTCCGGAATGATCACCTCGTCACCCGGGCCGACGTGGGCCTCCAGCGCGATGTGCAGCGCTTCGCTCCCGCCGGCGGTGGCGATCACCTGCTCGGGGTCGTAGTCGAGCCCGAGATCGCGCTCGTGCTTGTCGACGATCCCCTCACGGAGTTCCGGGATTCCCTTGTTCCCGGTGTAGGCGTCGGCCTTGCCGGCTTCGATGGCGTCGACGGCACCCTGACGGGCGTGTTCGGGCGTCGGGAAGTCCGGCTGGCCGAGGCCGAGGTTGATCGCGTCCTCGCCCGCGGCTTCGAACACTTCGCGGATTCCGGAGATGCTGATACGCTCCACGCGGTCGGAGAACTGGGGCATATCCACGGCGTCGGCGGCGAGTGCGTTAATGGTTCCTCTCCGACGGACGGAGCTACCGGCAGCACTGTCCGGTTTTGTCACAATGTTCGGTGGTGGTGCGTCCACCGGAACCGTGGAGTACCGGTGCGGTCCGGTCAGCGAGTGGCCTATTCCTCGACCGATTCGCGCAGCGTCGCGATACGCGTCTCCAACTGCGAGAGCGCCACGTCGGCGTTCATGTAGCCCTGATCGTACTCGCTGTACACCGTGTCGGCGGCGTCGAGGAACGTCTCGATCGCCTGCTCGGGGTCGTCGCTCATGAACCCTGTTAGCCCCCGCGAGCGGGTAAGCCGTTCGGGACGCCCCGAAATCCACAAACGCCGCGGCGGCCAAACCGGCGTATGACGCTCACGCTCCGGTTCGAGAACGGGACGGTTCGAGCTGTGAGCGACGACGCCAACGACGAGGCGTCGACGTTCGTCGACGACTGCGAGTTCCTCGAACACGACGACCGAAGCGGCGGGTACCGCACACCGGCGTACCGTTACGCCGACCTCCGGGCGGCACTCGATGACCGCGGAGTCGCGTATCGCGACCGCGTGCTCGACACCGACGCGCTCGAACTCTCGACGCGCTACCAGCTCCGAGAGTACCAGCAGGAAGCGCTCGACGCGTGGCGCGACGCCGGTGACCGCGGCGTCGTCGAACTGCCCACTGGCGCCGGGAAAACCGTGCTCGCCATCGCCGCGATGGTGACACTGGGCGTCCCGACGCTAGTGGTCGTCCCGACGATCGATCTGTTGGAGCAGTGGCGCCGCGAACTCGAGGCGGAGTTCGACGTGCCGATCGGTCAGTTCGGCGGCGGCGAGCAACGCCGGGAAGCAATCACCGTCGCCACCTACGACTCGGCGTACCTGAAAGCCGACGACGTGGGCGGGGAGTTCGGGTTCGTCGTGTTCGACGAGGTCCACCACCTCGGCGGCGAGGGGTTCCGCGAGATCGCGCGGCTGTTGGCGGCGCCCGCACGGTTGGGCCTGACCGCGACGTTCGAGCGCCCGGACGGCGCCCACGAGGTGATCGTCGACCTCGTCGGCCCGCGGGTGTACGCGCTCGACGCCGACGACCTCGCCGGCGAGCACCTCGCCGACTACGAGATCCGCCGGATCGAGGTCGACTTGACGCCCGAGGAGCGCGAGACCTACGAGGCGGCCCAGGAGACGTTCGTCGACTACCTCAAGCGCTCGGGCATCTCGATGAACCGCGGGAGCGACTATCAGGAGCTCGTGAAACGGTCGGGGCGCGATCCCGACGCACGGGAGGCGCTCCTGGCCAAACAGCGAGCCCGGCGGATCGTCCGCGAGGCCGACCGGAAAGTCGCGGAACTCGGTGGGCTGCTGGACCGGCACCGCGACGATCGGGTGATCGTGTTCACCGCGAGCACGGACCTGGTGTACCGGCTCTCCGAGCGCTACCTCCTGCCGGCGATTACCAACGAGACGGGTGCCGCTGAGCGCCGGGAGATCCTCGAGCGCTTCCGCTCGGGCGAGTACTCCCGCGTCGTCACCGCGAACGTGCTCGATGAAGGCGTCGACGTACCGGACGCGAACGTCGCGGTCCTCCTGGCCGGCTCGGGAAGCGAGCGGGAGTTCACCCAGCGACTGGGGCGAATCCTCCGACCGAACGAGGACGGCTCGCAGGCGCTGCTGTACGAGCTCGTCAGCGAGGAGACTGCCGAAGAGCGCGTTGCCGAGCGCCGTCGCTAGAGCTGGTCGTCCCAGCCGTAGGAGAGGCCGCCGCCGCTCGTCCACGCCTCGTACGTCACGTCGAAGACCAGTTCGACCTCGGCCTCGACGCCGGCATCGAGAGAGACCTCCCGGCTGGTCTCGTACTCGGTCGTCCCGTCGTCGGTCTCGACCGTCACCCTCGCGACGAGCCGATCGCTGCGCGTTCCCGCCGCGGTGTTCTCGACCGTGACCACGAGGACGAGCGCCCCGTCCTCGCCCTCGCGTGGCACGGCGTCGACGATGCGGAGACTGCGTGCGTCCTCGACCGGTTCGCCACCTTCGGGCGTCGTCGGCGGGTTCCGCGGCCCGGAGCCGTCGCTAGCGCTCACACAGCCCCCGAACCCGACCGCGGCCAGCGAGAGGAACTGCCGTCGCTGCACGGTCACGCCTGTGGCGTGGGAGACAATCAGCGTTCCCCTGTGGAGACCGACGCCGCGACGACGAGCCGAGGCAGTGCTAACCGTGACAGGGCACGAACCTTCCGGTACAGTGCGAACAGGCGGCGGTATCGCTCCCGCGGGGGGTTCGCCGCGCTCCCGCCTCGGCCACCCCGCGGCCCGACTCAGCCGATGTGGGGGGTGGTCCCGGCTTCGTACTTGAAGTCGGGGATGCACCGCTCCGGCGGCGTTTTACGCCCGCACCGTCAACTCCGCCCGTGCTGCGGAAGGAACACCTCCGGGTGTCGCGAGCGGGCGGGGGGTACCACCCCCAGTTCACCGACGAGGGCGACCGCGCACTGGCGGCGAGCCTCCTCGGGACGTTTCAGGGCCACGTCGGCGAACGCCGGGCGCGACTACGGGAGGCACTCGAGGAGGCCGAACGGGAGGCCGACTCGTTCAAACAGGTCCGCGGGCTGGCGGCGCTGCTGGAGCGCGATGCGACGTTCGAGACCCGTGCCGAAGTGCCCCCGCGTCGGACCCGCCGGGTCGTGTTCGAACGCGCCGAATCGATCGGCGTCGCCAGCGAGCGCGAGCGCGCTGACGCCTTCGAAGCGGCCGCGGATCGGTTGGGCGTCGACACCCCCGTCGTCGAGCAGTCGCTGTACGCCGACCGCGAGGAAAATCAGGTGCTGGCGTCGTTCGAGCCGCGCTGGGGTCCCGAGACGCTGCTGGCGCAGTACGATCTCTCGCTGGCCCAAACCGCACTGTTCGACGCGACCGAGGTTCGAGTGCGCTCCGCGGACCCCGCAGCGCTCGTCAGCGCGGTGAAGCGACTCGGCCTGATGTACGAGGTCCGGCAGACCGACGAGGGGCGGGAGCTGGTAGTCACCGGCCCGGACTCGCTGTTCCGCGCGACGAGACGCTACGGTAGTTCCTTCGCCCGCCTGCTCCGGTCGGTCGCGAAGACCGACGACTGGCGGCTCTCGGCCACCATCGACGACCGCGGCCGCGAGCGGACGATGACGCTGACCGACGCCGACGTATCCGTGCCTGGCGTCGATCCCGTCGCGGAACCGACGTACGACTCCGCAGTGGAGTCGGAGTTCGCCGCCGCCTTCGAGAGCCTCGAGACGGACTGGGCGCTCGTCCGCGAGCCCGAACCGCTGGCGACGGGGACCCGCGTGATGATCCCCGATTTCGCGTTCGACTACGTACCCGCCGGCGCCGACGTCGGAGCTGTCGCCGACCGGTTCCGCGTCTACTTCGAGATCATGGGGTTCTGGACGCCGGAGTACGTCGAGAAGAAGCTCTCGCAGTTGGCGACCGTCGAGGACGTGGAACTCCTGGTCGCCGTCGACGAGTCCCTGGCCGCGAGCGAGGCGATCGAGGCCCGCGACCACCGCGCGATCCCCTACTCCGGATCGGTCCGGGTGAAAGACGTCGTCGACGCGCTCCGGGCGTTCGAGGCGGAGCTGGTCGCCGACGCCGCCGACGCCCTCCCCGACGAGATCGTCCCCGAAGCAGACGCCGTGGGGCTGGCGGATCTGGCCGCCGAGTACGGCGTGAGCGTCGACGCCGTCGACGACAAATCCTTCCCCGAACATCGGCTCGTCGGGCGAACGCTCGTCCGGCCCGCGGTGCTCGACGCCGCAAGTGACGGGATCGACGACGGAATGGCCCTCGCTGAGGCCGAAGCGGTGCTGGCGGAACAGGGGCTCACCGACGCCTCCGCGGCGCTGTCGGCGCTTGGCTACCGCGTCGAGTGGGAAGGGCTCAGCGGCGGAACGGTCCGGGAGAAGTAGTTACTCCAGGACCGCGAGCTCTTCCTGGTAGCCTTTCGGCACCCGGGAGCGGAGTTCGCCGTGGAGGTAGAGGCCGACGCCGATCGGTTCGCGCTCCCCGGCGAGTTCGTGGGCGGCGATCAGGTAGCCCCAGTCGCCGTCCCAGCGGTCGAGCTGCTGGTCGTGGCCGGCCGCAAACGCCGCGGCCTCGGCCGGTTCCAGCTCGATCACGTTCGCGGTCGCCTCGCGACCGAACCGCTTCACGCCGGTCGTGGTGGGCTTCCAGTGCTCCTGGCGGGTCCGGAGGACGGTGATCCCCAGCCCCTCGACCCGTACCGGCGACGGGAGGTCGGCGCTGAACGCCCAGATCTTTCCCGATCCTTTCTCCCAGAACGTGACGTTCTCGAACGTTTCGGGGGGAACGCCGAAGCGCTCCTGCCACCAGTCGACGGCCTCCTCGCGGGAGGCACGCCCCTCCACCTCGCGCTCGGCGGGCGTGGCGGGCAGCCGGTCGAACTGCTGGCCGTCGTTCCGGGTCATCAGGCGCCCACCTCCTCGCCGTCGTCGCCGCCGACCCGGAGTTTCGCGACGAAGAACCCGCCCGTGTCGTTCTGGTGGGGGTAGACGCGGTGGGCCTTGGCCATCGAGTCGTCGAACTGCTGATCCTCCCACTCGGTGATCCCCGGCGACGTTTTAAGCGGCGCGTCCCACGGCACCATCTCGGCGTCAGTCTCGGCGAGCACGTGGTCGACGACGGCCTCGTTCTCTTCGGGCGCGAACGTACAGGTCGAGTAGACGACTTCGCCGCCCGGGCGAGTGAGGTCGACGGCCCGTCGCAGGATCCCCTTCTGGATGCCGACGAGCCCCTCGACGTGCCCCATCGACCACTGCTCCAGCACGTCGGGGTTCTTCCGGCAGGTGCCCTCACACGAGCAGGGAACGTCGGCGACGGCGCCGTCGAGCGCGTCGACGCCCAGACTGGACAGCGAGAAGTTCCGCGCGTCGTCGTTGGTCACGACCAGGTTGCTCACCCCGAGTCGCTCGGCGTTGTGCCGGAGCGCCGAGAGCCGGCCGAGGTTGTTGTCGTTGCCGATCAGCACGCCGGAGTCGTCCATCAAGTCCGCGAGGTGGCAGGTCTTACTCCCCGGCGCCGCACAGGCGTCCCAGACTCGATCGCCGGGGTCGGGATCGAGCGCGAGCGCCGGCAGTGCGGACACCTCTTCCTGCCCGTGGAGCCAGCCGTGGACGTACGGCCACGTCGTCCCCGGCGAGCCGTCGGGCAGGCGGAGCAGCCGGTTGTTCCAGTCCACCGACTCGTAGGTGACGCCCTCCTCGTCGAGGGCGCGACGGGTACGCTCGGGCGTGGCCCGGAGTTCGTTGACCCGAACCACCGAGGGGAGCCGTCGGTCGCAGGCGCCACGGAACGCCTCGGGGTCGTCGACGAGGCGCTCGTAGCGATCGAGCGGGTTCATACCGGGGATGGGCGGCCGCGGCGCTTGTCGGTTTCGGAGCGGCCTAACCGCCGACGGCGTCGCCGAGGACCGGCTCGTCCGTGGCGAGCCGCCAAAGCGCCGTGCCGAGGCCGACCACTGCGGTGAACGCGACGCCAGCGACCGTCCCGGCGACGCTGGCGAACCACAGGAAGGCGTGCGTGCCTGCGACGGGGTCAGGGGGTGAGCCGGGCAGCAGCATCACGATGACGGTCAGCAGGACCCACGACCCCGCGAACACGGTGGTCGCCGCGGCGGCGCGGACGGGCGGGGAGTGATCCGCAAGCGGGCCGAACCGGAACCGACCGGTTCCGGCCGGGAGCGCGTAACCGATCTGGGCGAGCAGCGCGCCGGCAGCCTGGACGAGCATGACGTAGATGACGGCGAACCCCGTCGGGACGCCGTCGCTGTTCGGCGGCGGCTCGGGGATGTTCGCGCCGAAGTAGACGCCGTAGGCAACGACGAGGAGGCCGACAGCCACCAGTGAGAGGCGGAGAGCACCGAGGTACCGTTTCAGGGACACGTTCGCCGATTAGCTGCCGCCGGTATAGGCTTTCTGTCAGTTGCCGGTGTCGTACTTGTACGTCGCTTCGTCGGCGTCGATGCCGAAGTCCTCCGCGGTCTCCTCGGGTTCGGTGGTGTCGGAGCCGCCCTTCTCCGCCGCTTTGAACCGCTGACGGAGCGTCGCTGGCATCTCGAAGGCGTCGGTGTCGACGGCGACGACGGCCACGTCCTCGCCGACGGTTTCGCGTTTCTGTTCGAGGCGGTCCGCGATCACCGGCGGCCGGTCGTTCGGGTCGACCGACTCGAAGCCGAACTGTCGGAGGTAGTCGTCGCTGTCGGTGATCGAGTACACCGTCTCGAACCCTTCGTCGGCCGCGAGGTCGATCAACCGTTCGACGACGTGGGCGCCGACGCCCTGGCCGCGCCAGCCGTCGACGACGCCGATGCCAGTGAGTTCGCAGAACTCGCCCTCGTCGGTCTTGTGGATGCGGTAGCGGCCGAAGCCGGCGCGCTCGTTCGTGCTCTCGTCGACCGCGATCACGTAGTCCCGCGAGCGGAAGGCCACGCTGTCGAGCCCCATCTCCTCGATCCGGTCGAGTAACCACGCCTCGTCCCGGTTCCGGGCATCGCGGACGTACATGCACGACTGTATGGCCCCGGGGGGCAAAGGACTGTCGCGCCCGTGGTTAGGCTGCGTCGGGATCGATGCCCAGCATCCCCGGCGTGATCGTGTCGGGGATGAGTTCGCCGAGCGTGTACGCGTTCCACTCGCCGTCGCCGGTGTCGCAGTACACCGGCACGTCGTCGTCGCCGAACTCCGCGAGCGTCTGTCGGCACATCCCACACGGCGTGACCCCGTCTCGCTCCGCGGAGGTGACCGCGACTGCGGTAATCGAGCGGTGACCCGCCCGAACCGCGCTCCCGACCGCGACCTCCTCGGCGTGGAGCGCGTTGCTGTAGTTGGCGTTCTCGACGTTGCAGCCGGTGAACACCTCGCCGTCGGCGGTCAGCACGGCGGCGCCGACCTGATACTCGGAGTAGGGGACGTAGGCGGCGTCGAGGGCCTCGCGAGCCCGCTCGATCAACGCCGCCGCATCGGTAGGCTCCATACGCGTTGCTCCGAGTGCACGGACTTGAAACGACTGGAACAGCTCCTCGGACAGCCGCGTTGGGGGTGACTCGCCGGAGGGCATCGGCATCGTTTCGGCGGCGGCGGAGATGGAACAGTTCGTGTCGCCGAATTTAGTAATTCTGGCGATTTCGGCCAATCCAGCCTGTCTACAGCCATTCCGTGTTAACAATACACAAAGTAATCCTATAACCCTCCAGCCGGTAGATGTGCATAGCCATGAAGAAGCAGGAGCTCATCCATCTCCACGGCCTTCTGTCGGAAGTACGAGCCGAGTACGAGGACGCGGAGACGCCGGAACTCGACCTGAGCGACTACCGAGAGTTCGGGGTCCAGCCGACCTCGATTCACCGTTCGAAAACAGACCACAAACGCGCCGTCTTCGAACTCGTTCACGGCCTGACCGACTCAATCGACACCGAGGAGCCGATCACGCCGACGGCCGACTGAGCTGCAGACGCGATCCTCCCGCGACCAACTTCCTCCGGAGCGACAGCTTTCCCCAGACGGGCTGCGCTATCCGCCACCTGCGTCGCGGCACGGAGGCCGCGACCGGGCTGTCGCCACAATTCGACTACACACGACCACGGCATCCGCCGCCGAGATCGCGGCACGGAGGCCGCGACCGGGCGGTCGCCGTGGTCGGTTACTCTCGATGCCGTTCGACCATCTCCTCAAACTCCGGGAGGAGTGTCTCCTCCCCGTCGGCGTCGTCGTCCTCTCCCTCCTCGACGGTCTCGGGCTCCGTAGAGTCGGAATCGTCCTCGTCGATGGGCGAACACGAGACGCGTTCGAGCGGGATCCCCTCCAGTCGGCGGCCGATCTCGGAACGAGCGATCGTGACGGCGTGGTCTGCCCCCTCGACGTCGTACACCGTCATCCCGAGTTCGAGCGCGACCAGCCCCTCGCCGGCGGCGACGGTCGCCGGCGGGAGTTCGGCGCCGCGGGGCGATCGACGGCTTCGCGGCTCGATGTCGACGTAGGAGAGCTCAGGATTGAGCGACTTCCCGATCTTCGAGATCGCCGCGCCGACGGCCGCCTCGGGCGTCGCCACGTCGTAGACGGGGACCGCAGCCTCGAGTACCACTCGACAGTCCATCGTCGATAGTTTGTGGGCCGGCGGCATGAACGTTCGGCCCCGCGACAGCTATTTGCCGGTTCGAACGAATCCACACAGTATGAGTCACGTCGCCGAACTCACAGGAATTGCGACGGGTGATACGCCGTCGGGCGAGGAGGTGCCGGCCGCCCTCCTGCGCGCTCGGGGCGAGTACCTCCCGGTGTTCGTCACCGACGATCAGGCCGACGCGATCAGGCGAGGGCTCACCGGCGACTCCTTCGAGCGGCCGCTGACCCACGATCTGCTCGTCGACATGGTGGCGGAGTTCGGCGGCGCCTTCGACCGCGTACGGATCGACGACCTGCGCGAGGGGACGTTCTACGCCAAGATCGACGCCCAGCGCTACGAGGATGGCCAGCCCGAATCGCTGACGTTCGACGCTCGACCCAGCGACGCCGTCGCCATCGCGGTCCGGGCGGACTGCCCGATCGAGGTGGCCGGCGACGTGCTCGACGCCGCGGGTCGCAGCGGTGAGGAGCTCGGTGTCGACGGCGTCGAGGACGAGTAGCTGCCGGCCCGCGGCGCAGTGCTGCCCCTGCCCGTCCGGGCCAGGCGCGACCGGCGGCTTTGAGTGAACCGCCGCCCGAAGGGGCGACATGACCGAGACGGGCACGCTCGCGGAGTCCTACACCGAGATGACCGAGCTCCTCCTGCCGAACGACACCAACAACCTCGGCCGGGCGTTGGGGGGCGCCGTCCTCCACTGGATGGACATCGCCGGCGCCATCGCGGGGATGCGGTTTGCGAACACGCAGGTGGTGACGGCGTCGATGGACCACGTCGACTTCATCTCGCCGATCGATCTCGGCGAGGTCGCGGTGGTGCAGGCGTACGTGTTCAACACCGGCCGGACGAGCGTCGACGTGAAAGTCGATGTCCGTGCCGAGGATCCCCGCGAGGGCGAGGAGCGCAAGACGACAGCCTCCTTCTTCACGTTCGTCGCGCTCGACGAGAACGGGAAGCCCACCGAAGTCCCCGATCTCGAGTGTCCGACCGAAGAGGAGGTCGCGCTGCGGGAGGAGGCGGTCGAGGGGCGGAAACAGCAGTTCGAGGACCTCGTCGACCGGATGGAAGACTGAGCGACTACCGCGGGTCGGGCCGCGTCCCCAGCGTCACGTCGACGGTCTGGCGCTCGCCGTCGCGGATCACTGTCACCGAGATCGTGTCGCCGGGGCTGGTTTCGAGCGCGAGATACGTCCCGAGCTGGCCGGTCGTGTCGACTCGCTGGCCGTCGAGGGCGACGATCACGTCGCCGCCGGTGGGTTGGGGCGAACCCTCGACAGTCACCGATTCGGTGCCGCCCTGCAGACGGCCGTCGGCAGGGCTGCCGGACGGAACCGCCGCGACGTAGACGCCACGGGCCGACTCGAGATCGTTCGCTTCCGCGAGCAGCGGCGTCACCGGGAGGATGCGCACCCCGAGGTAGGAGTGCTCGAACGTCCCCGTCTCGACGAGGGCGGGGATCACGCGGTCGGTCAGCGCGGCGCTGATGGCGAAGCCGATGTTCTCGGCGCCGGCCTGCGTGATCACGCCCGCCACGTCGCCGTCGAGCGTCAGCAGTGGGCCGCCGCTGTTACCCGGATTGACTGCGGCATCGGTCTGGACCGCGCCGGAGATGGTGAAGTTCCGGACCGAAGAGATCGTCCGGTTCACCCCCGACACCACTCCGGAGGTGAGCGACCCCTCCAGCCCAAGCGGTGCGCCGACGGCGGCGACGCGAGTGCCGACCGGCGGCTGGTCGTCGAGCATCGGGACCCCCGGGGCGTCGTTCGGCGGGTCGACCGACAGCGCCGCGAGATCGCTGTAGGGGTCGTTTCCCAGCGGTTCGGCACGCACCCAGTCGCCGTTAGCGAACTGTGCACGCACCGTCTCCGCGCCGGCGACGACGTGGTCGTTGGTGACCAACACGTCATCGTCGTAGAGCCACCCCGACCCCTCGGCGAGGACGCCGAGACTGTCGTACACCCGCAGCCGGACGACGGATGGTGAGACCGATTCGTAGAGATCCACGAACGGTTCGTCGCCGGTGCCAGCCGAGCCGCCCTGGGGCGCGGTACAGCCCGCGAGCGAGGCGATGCCCGCCCCGGCCGCGGCCAGAAACCGGCGCCGAGTGTGGTCCATGCAGCGTGTTGGGTACTGCCGCGAATAAATGGCTGGGTGGTCCCTAACAGCTTAGGCGGTGAGTTGAGGTGGCCAGGCTCGGTACGTGGTGTTGGAGGTCACCGCCTCCGAGCGACACCGTGTTACCGTGACCGGTTCACCCGAAGCGACCACCGTTCGGTCGTGGCCCGCCCAGCCACGACCGGCACCGGCCTCGCCGGGGTCGAGCGGTCCGGCTGGACCCGACCGCTGAAACGGAAGGGATTCCGGTGAAAACCGTTCTGCTGACGGCCGAGAACGTTTTTACAGAGTGACCTGTATTAGCGGGTATGCCACTCCGACCGTCCGACGCGGACTCCGGGCCGGTCGTCGAACTCGAGTTCGGGTTCGAGGACCCCGAGCACCCGTTCGTGGGAGCCTCGGCTGCGGCCGAGTGCCGGGTGGAACTGGAGGAGATGGTTCCCCGCGGGGACGGGACGTACGCCGAGTTCTACAGCGTTCGCGGCGCCGCGCCGTCGACAGTCGAGACGATGGCGAAGGACCCTCCCTCGGTGTCGGCGACGATGCTCGAGCGCTACGACGACGGGGGCTGATGGAGTTCGAGGTCGGCGGCAACTGCCCCGCGGTGGGCCTGGCGGAGTTGGGCGCACTCCCCCGGTCGGTCGTCGGCGACCACGGCGACGGCATGATCGTCGCGGAGCTGCCGGCGTCGTACGACGCCAGCGAGGTCGTTTCGACGTTCCAGTCGGAGTATGGAGGTGAACTGCGCGCGAAACGGGAACGCGAGGCGTTCACGCCGCTGTTCAGCCAGCGTGAACTCGAGCAGGCGCTCGATCGGCGTCTGACCGACCGCCGAGCGCAAACTGCTCTCGCTGGTGTTCGAGCGGTAATCGGCACCGTCCACGGCGTCGCCGGCCCAGTCGGGCGCGGGGGTGCTGTGCGCCGCGGGCACACGCGACTGACGGAAGCGCCGGGATTATCCGTCCCGACCGGGTACCAACGCTAATGAGTCAGGACGCCGCTGGCGACGCCACGACCGACGGGGACCTCCGGAACACGGGGATGTCCCTGAAACACGACCGGGAGTGGGACTACGAACTGGATCGCATCATCGAGGAGATCGAGGAGCGGGACGCCAAGAAAGTCGGCCTGCAGTTCCCCGAGGGGCTCAAGCGCCGCGGCCCCGCGGTCGCCGACGACCTGCGGGAGCTGGCGCCCGACGACGTGACGTTCATGCTGTCGGGCCAGCCCTGCTACGGCGCCTGTGACCTCGACACGTACCTGATGCGCCGGACGGACGTGTTCGTTCACTTCGGCCACTCGCCGATGAAGAACTCCGAGAAGATCATCTACGTGCCGCTGTTCTCCAACGTCGACCCGTTCCCGATGATGGAGGAGGCGCTCGAGGAGCTCCCCGAGGACGACGTGGGGCTGGTCACGACGGCCCAGCACATGAACCTCTTCGGCGAGATGAAGGAGTGGCTGGAGGAAGAGGGGTACGAGGTCCACACCCGGAAGGGCGACGACCGCCTGACCCACGAGGGGCAGGTGCTCGGCTGCAACTACGCCTCCGCGGACATCGACGCCGATCAGGTGCTGTACGTCGGCGGCGGGAAGTTCCACCCCCTCGGCCTCGCGATGGAGCACCCCGACAAGAAGGTCGTCATCGCCGACCCGGTGAACAACGTCGTCACCGTCGCGGACACGGAGAAGTTCATGAAGCAGCGCTACGGCGCCGTCCACCGCGCGATGGACGCCGAGAAGTGGGGCGTCATCTTCTGTACCAAGATCGGCCAGGGCCGCTGGGAGATGGCCGAGAAGATCGTCGACGAGAACGAGAACGCCTACCTCATCACGATGGACGAGGTCACCCCGGACCGCCTGCGCAACTTCGACATGGACGCGTTCGTCAACACGGGCTGTCCGCGGATCACCACCGACGACGGGCCACAGTTCCACAAGCCGATGCTGACGCCGGGCGAGTACGAGATCGCGGTCGGCAACAAGCCGCTCGACGAGCTCTCCTTCGACACGTTCCACGGCACCTGGTAGAGCGCCGAGTTCTCACGCCGCCCCCAGCTCTTTCGCGCTCGCCTCGTACAGTTCGCCCCGGTAGCAGATCGTGTACGGCTCGCCGGCGCCGAACGCTGGACTGATCGCGTGGTTCTGTTCGACGTAGCGCACTCGCTCGACGCCATCCTCGAAGTACGACAGCGTGTTCCGCAGTCGGTAGTCGTGAGCCGCCTGCTCGGGGAGCACGCGCTGTGGGTCGTCGGCGTCGCCGACGCGGCGGAGCACGAACTCGGCACGCTGGGCGTCCTCGCCGATGCCCTCGCCGCGGACCGTCACGACATCGTCGTCGCGCGAGGCGTCGGTCACCCGCGCCGTCGGGTCGAGCGTCAGGTCGGGGGCGTCGACGCTGAACCGGGCCGCGAAGCCGAGCATCCGCGCATCGGACTCGCCGAGGAAGCCGTCCGTCGCGAACGCGTACTCGCCGCCGCCGAGGCCGCCGACGGTCCCCTCGGACTGCCACGCGTCGTAGTATCGACCGGGGTTCGCCGGGAGGTCGTGCTCGGCAGTGAGGGCCCAGGTGTGATGCTCGCCGCTGTCGAGAACCATCAGGGGCTGGACCCAGATATCCGGGACGATCCGAACCCACTCGCCGGCCACGCGCTTCCAGAGTTTCCAGGCGTAGAAGTTGGTCGAGAGCGGCTCTCCGGCGCCGTTTTCGAGCGTGAGCGTCATCGTCGCCGGCGGCGAGACCGAGCGCGAGTCGGTCGTCAGCGCGACGGGCTCGCCGCCCGGATCCGTCTCGGGGACACAGACGATCCGGTCGCCGACTGGCGGGCAGTCCGAGGTCGCGGTCGAGACGCCGATCTCGCCGGAGCCGGGCGCCACACACCCGCCGAGCGCGAGTGCTGACAGGGAGAGGAGGGCACGTCGTCGCATGCCGGCACCTGCGCCGGACCGGGCATATGCTTTCTGCCGGCCGGCGAGCCAGGACAGAACTGACCGCGACGGCAACGCCTTTGCCCTCGCCGGCCGCCCCTCTGGGCATGGAGATCGACACGAGCTCGCTCGACGAGTATCTCGACGAGCAGGGCCTCGACGGCTACGCCGTCTACGCCGACGGCGACGACTCGACACAGCGCTACCTCTCCGGGTTCGACGCCCCCGACCCGTTCTTCACGGTGTACACGCCCGACGAAACGGCGCTTCTCGCCTCCGGGCTGGAGTACGGCCGCGCCTCCAAGGAGGCCCGGGGCACGGTCGACCGCACCTCCGACTACGACTACCAGTCGCTCCGCGAGCAGTACGAGTCCAGAGTCGCCCGCGCGAAGCTACAGTCGGCGTTTCTTGACGCCCACGGCGTCGACGCGGTGGCGGTCCCGGAGACGTTCCCGGTCGGCGCGGCGGACGGCCTGCGCGAGGAGGGGATCGCGCTGGCGGTCGACACCGATGGCGTCGTCGACGACATCCGCGCGGTGAAAACCGCCGAGGAGATCGAGCACGTCCGCAAGGCCACCGTCGCGAACGAGGCGTCGATGCGGGCCTGCGAGGAGCTGCTCGACGCCGCCGAGGTCCGCAACGGCACGCTCTACTACGAGGACGAACCCCTGACGAGCGAGCGCGTCGCGACCGAGATCGAGGTCACACTGCTCGAACACGGCTGTGCGCTGGACGAGACGATCGTCGCATGCGGCGTCGACGCCGCGGACCCCCACGACCGCGGTAGCGGCCCGCTCGAAGCCGGCCAGCCCATCATCGTCGACATCTTCCCGCGCAGCAAAGCGACGGGCTATCACTCCGACATGACTCGAACGTTCCTCAAGGGTGAGGCAAGCGAGACGGTTCGGGAGTGGTACGAGCTCACCCAGGCGGCGAAGGAGGCAGCTTTCGACGCGCTGGAGCCCGGCACGACGGGCGCCGAGGTTCACGCCGCCGCCTGCGAGGTGTACGAGGACGCCGGCTACCCGACGCTCCGGCAGGACCCCTCGACGGAGACAGGATTCATCCACAGCACGGGCCACGGGATCGGCCTCGACGTGCACGAGGCGCCGTCGCTGTCGCCCCGCGGCGAGGAGCTCGAAGCCGGCCAGATCGTGACGATCGAGCCCGGGCTGTACGACCCCGAGCACGGCGGCGTCCGGATCGAGGACATCGCGGTCGTCACCGAGGACGGCTACGAGAACTTCACCGACTACCCCGAAACGCTCGAACTGTAGCGAGAACCGACTCCTTTTCACCCGACGACGCCCTCGAACCGGTAATGACGCTCTGTATCGTCGGCGCCGGCGCGATGGGACGCTGGCTGGCCGAGACGCTCGCCGCCGCCCCGTCGGCGTTCGACTTCGCCTTTGCCGACACCGACACCGCGGTCGCCGAGGCCGCCGCCGCCGAGTTCGACGCCGCGGCCCTGTCACTTTCCGACGGCGCCCCCGCGGCGGACCACTCGTTCGAGACGGTCTGTCTCGCCGTCCCGATCCCGGCCGTCGAGGGAGCCGTGGCCGACTGGGCGCCCCACGCCGAGTCGGCGATGCTGGATCTCTCGGGCGTGATGGCCGCGCCGGTCGAGGCCATGCGCGAGCACCTGCCCGACCGTGAGCGCGCGAGCCTCCACCCGCTGTTCGCTCCTGCGCGGGCGCCGGGCAACGTCGCCGTAGTCAAGGACGCCGTCGGCCCGACGCTGTCCCCCGTGCTGGACGCGCTTCGAGACGCCGGCAACGACCTGTTCGAGACAACGCCCGCGGAGCACGACGACGCCATGCAGACGGTCCAGGCCAAGAGCCACGCCGCCGTGCTCGCGTGGGCGCTCGCTGGCGAGGACGTGCGCGAGGAGTTCCACACGCCAGTTTCCGCGGGGCTGGCCGACATCGCCGCGACCGTCACCGAGGGCGAGGCACGGGTGTACGCCGACATCCAGGACGCCTTCGGCGGCGCCGACGCCGTCGCCGACGCTGCCCGGGCGGTCGCCGAGGCCGACGGCGAGACGTTCGCCGAGCTCTACGCCGAGGCCGGCGCGACTGCCGACGCGCGCTCGACGGAGGGGGAGCGATGAGCGTCGATCGCGACCGACTCCGGGACACGGTGAACTACCTCCGGGAGGTCCGGCCGATCGACCCCGGCGAGATTCAGGAGTACTTCGACGACGCCCCCCACCCCGCGGTCGTGAAACAGGCGCTCCGGACGGCGGCGTTCGACCTCGACCTCGTCGAGCGCGACGACGGGACGTTCGTCCCGGCCAGCGGCGCGCCCGTCGACCCGCCGAACTGGGCGCCGGAGTCGCTGCCGGATCGGTACGAGCGCGTCGTCGTCGACAGATTGGTCGAACGGTTCGGCCTCAACTGGCAGGACGGCGACTCCGGCGACCGGCTCCGGGACGCGGTTCGCCGGCTCAAGGCCGACTACTACCACGGCAACCCCGTCGAGTACGACGAGACCGCGGCGCTCGGGTACGCGATCTACCACCTGCCGGACTACTACGCCGCGATGGGGTACGTGCTCGACGATCTCGCGACGAACCGCGACCTTCCGCGCACGCTCCGCGTGCTCGACGTGGGCGCCGGCGTCGGCGGTCCGGCGCTGGCGCTGATCGACTACCTGCACGACGCTGCCGACGACGAGGCCCCGCCGCTGATCGAGTACCACGCACTGGAGCCCTCCCCGGCGGCGGACATTCTCGAAGCCCTGCTCGCCGAAACCCCCCGGAACGTCCACACGACGGTCCACCGCGAGACGGCCGAGGCGTTCGACCCCGACTCCGTCGGCGAGATCGATCTACTCTCGTTCTGCAACGTGCTCTCCGAACTGGACGACCCCGCGGCGACCGCCGAGCGCTACCTCGACGCCGTCGCCGACGACGGCACGATGCTCGCGATGGCGCCGGCAGATCTGGAGACGGCAACGGGGCTCCGCGAGGTCGAGCGCGCGCTCGCCCGCCCGGGCGCCGGGCCGTCGGTGTACTCGCCGACGCTGCGACTCTGGCCCGGCGAGTCGCCCGCGGATCGTGGCTGGTCGTTCGACGTTCGCCCCGAGATCGAGGCGCCGCGGATGCAGCACCAGTTGGACGAAGGCGATCGCGGGACGCAGAGGAGCGAGGCAGACGATCCCGGAACGTTCCTGAAAACCACGGTGCAGTTCGCGTACGCGCTGCTGCGCCCCGACGGGAAGCGCCGCGCCGACGTGCGGGCGTCGGCGGACCACCACGCGAAGGCCGCGGAGATGGAGCGCCACGTGAGCAACCGGATCGACCTGCTGACGGTGAAGCTCAGCCCCGACCTGAGCCGGCAGGGCGAGCGCCAGCGTGCGTACGGGAGCGACCCCAACCCCGTCTTCAAGATCGGCGACGGGAGCGAGCAGGTCGAGCAGTACGCGGTGCTCACACAGCACACGGAACTGAATCGGGCGCTCCCGGACGCGCCCTACGGCGCCGTGCTCTCGATGGAGAACGCACTCACGCTCTGGAACGACGACGAGTCGGCGTACAACCTCGTCGTCGACGGCGAGACAGTCGTCGACTTAGTCGTGCCCTAAGTCGGGCGCCTTCTCGCCGGCCGGCACGACGACCTCCAGCCAGTTCTCTTCGGGCGGGAGCGGGCAGGCGAACGTCTCGCTGAACGCGCAGAACGGCGAGTACGCGAGGTTGAAGTCGAGCGTGACGACGTCGCCGTCGGCGAGTTCGCCCTCGGGCTCGAACTCCATGTACCGCCCCCCGGCGTAGCTCTGCTGGCCCGTGGTTTTGTCGCGGAACGGAACGAACAGCGGGTCGTCCTCACCCGTCTCCTGGCGGTAGGCGTGGAGTTCGCAGTCCTCGCCCCGGAGTTCGAACGCGAACGTCGCGACCCGGAGATACCGCGCCGGCGGGCCGTTGGTGGTCTCCATCTCGACCGGTTCGGGGTCATCGTGGACGGTCACCTCGGCCGCGACCCGGAAGTTGGGGTCGGGCTCGAAGTAGTCGAGGCCGTCGAACTCGTCGCGCTCCGCGGGCGGGATCGGCGACTGCGGGTGCTCGTCGAAGAACTGATCTTTCTCCTCGCGGTTCCGTCTGAGTGCTGCTTCCCACTCCGACGACTCGGGATCGCTCATGCGTACGGTTCGGCGCGCGACGGCATGAGTCCGGCGCTCTCGGGAGCCGGCTGTCGGCAGCCGATTCGCTCCCTCCCCTGCCGCGAAGCGAACCACTATCAGACGGCACTCGTTAGCACGACGCGATGAAGGCTATCGACTGTGGCACGCTCGTCGACGGCACCGGCAAGGACCCGATCAACGACGCCCGAATCCTCGTGGAGGACGGTCGCGTCACCGAGGTCGGACCGGTGGAGTCGGTCGACGTGCCCGACGACGCCGAACGGATCGACCACTCGGGCGAGACCGTGATCCCGGGGCTCATCGACGCCCACCTCCACCTGAAGGGGACGCGCTCGATGGAGCCGTTCGACTGGATCCGGGAATCGAGCGAGCTCAACACCGCCCGCGCCACCGCCGACGCGCGGACGCTCCTCGAATCGGGCTTTACCGCCATCCGCGACGTGGGCAGCGACGCCGGCATCCCGGTCCGGGACGCCATCGACGACGGCACGATCCCCGGCCCGCGAGTGTTCACCAGCGGGCAGAGCTTCTCCCAGACGGCGGGTCACGGCGACGCCCACTACCTGCCCTACGAGTGGGCCACCAGCCGGGACGCCGGCGGCGACGGCATCGTCGACGGCGCCGACGAGTGCCGGAAGGGCGCGCGCAGACGGATCCGCGAGGGCGCCGACCTCATCAAGATCATGACCACCGGCGGCGTGCTGAGCGAGAAAGACGCCCCGAGCCAGAGCCAGTTCACCGACGAAGAGATCCGGGCGTTCACCGAGGAGGCCCACCGCGTCGGGATCCCGGTGGCGTCCCACGCACAGGGGGCGCCGGGGATCAAGTCGGCGCTCAGAAACGGCGTCGACACCATCGAACACGGCTTCTACATCGACCAGGAGTGTCTGGACCTGTTCGAGGAGACGGGCGCGACGTTCGTGCCGACGCTCGCGATCATGCACCGACTCATCGAGCGCGGCGACGAGTTCGGCGTGCCGGAGTACGGCCTCCGGAAGGCCCGCAACGCCAGCGAGGCCCACTTCGAGGCCACCCGGCGCGCCTACGAGGCGGGCATTCCCATCGCGCTCGGGACGGACTTCCTCGGGCCGGCGCCGATGGGCCACGGCGAGAACGCGCTGGAGGCGGAGCTGTTCGTCGACGAGGTCGGCATGAGCGAACACGAGGCCATCGTCGCCGGCACGGGCACGGCCGCGGAGACGGTTCCCGCCGACGACATCGGGACGCTCACCGTCGGCAACCACGCCGACGTGGTCGCCTTCGAGGAGTCGCCGCTGTCGGACATCACGAACCTCTACGAGCCGGCCGCGGTGTACAAGGGCGGCGAGCGGGTCTGAACCCCCCGGTCGCTACCCGAGAACGCCCGTGCGGTCCAGTTCGTGGGCGATCTCTCGCCGTTTCAACAGCGAAAAGCCCGCGAGAATCAACAGGAAGCCGGCGACGGTCTCGACGGTGACGACTTCCGAGAGCACCAGCCACCCCGACAGCGCTGCGAACACCGGCGCGACGTAGGAGACGAGGTTGATCTCGATGGCGCCCAGTTTGTCCAGCAGGTCGAAGTAGATCAGGAAGCCGAGCGCGCTAGCGAACACCGAGAGATAGCCCAGACTCGCGACAGTGGTGAGGTTCCACGCGATAGCGCCGAACGCCTCGCCCATCCCGAGACTGACGACGTGCATCAGCAGGCCGCCGAGCAGCATCGACCAGGCCTCCATCCCCTCGATGGAGAGGTCGCTGTCGATCCAGCGAGTGAGCACGCTCCCCAGGGCGAACGCCGTCGCGGCGGCGACGATGAGCAGTTTCGCGCCCATCCCGCCAGCGAGGAGGTTCGACGGGTCGGGGTTCGCGATGACGACGGCGCCGACGAGGCCGAGGAACAGCCCCGCGAGTCCGACGGGTTCGAGGCGCTCCTGGGGAACGAACACCCGCGCGAAGCCAGTCGTCAGGATCGGGCTCAGACTGACGAGCACCGACGCCGAGGCGCTGGTGACGGCATCGTCGGCCTCGCCGACGAACAGGAACGCGTGGTAGGCAGCGATCATCAGCACCGCGCCGACCGCGACTTCGGCCCACTGCGTGCGGCCGCGCGGGAGTGGGTCGTCGAGCGCCCACCACGCGTAACCGAGCATCAGTACGCCGGCGATCTCGTACCGCACCGCGGCGAACAGGACCGGCGGGAAGCCGGCGTCGAGGCCAGCCTTGATCGCCATGAACGCCGAGCCCCAGACGGCAGCGAGAACGAGAAAGAGTGCGAGGTTCCGGTAGCGAGTCACGATGCTGACTCAGCAGTGGGGTCCGCTTAGGCCCATCGTTCGTCGGCGGCGCCTTCAGACAGTACCGGCCTATCCCGGTTAGGCCGCGCCCGCGGCGCCGCGCTCCGCTTTGAGCCCGCGCAGCAGGTCCTGGCGGGTGATGATGCCGACGAGTTTCCCTGCCTCGACCACGGGGAGGCGGTTGATGTCCTGCTCGGGGTTGGCCAGCAGATCGAGCAGTTCGTCGACGCTCGCGTCGGCATCGGCGGTCACCGGCTCCGTCGTCATCACCGAACTGATCGGGTCGTCGGCGTGGGCGGCGATATCCACATCGTCGCCCGGCAGGTCGAACGCGTAGGTGAGCGTGTCGACGATCGGCGGGATGCCGATCGGGATCCAGAGCACGCGGTCGTCGACCTCGAACAGGTCGACGAGGTCGCCCTCGGTGACGACGCCGACGACGCGGTCGTCCTCGTCGACGACGGGGAAGCCGCTGAAGTTCACGTCGGCGAGACGGGCCAGCACCTCGCCCACCTCGTCGTCGGGCGTCACGGTCTCCACGTCGGCGGTCATCACGTCGGATGCGTTCATGCTCGAACCGTTGGGCGGGAGCTACGTCAACGTTGCTGATGAACTGGAAGGCGGCGGCCAGCAGCCGCCGGACGGTTACTGAAAGGCGGCGACTGACAGCCGCCGGACGGTTACTGGAAGGCGGCGACTGACAGCCGCCGGACGGTTACTGAAAGGCGGCGACTGACAGCCGCCGGACGGTTACTGGAAGACGGCGGCCAGCAGCCGTCCGATGCTGGCAAAAAGGGAGTGCCGGGTCAGTCGTGGAGGTGACAGGCGACGACCGTTCCGTCACCGCCGGGCGAGTCGTCCGGCGGCGTGGTCTCACACACCGTCTCGAAGCGGTCCCGCAGCGTCTCGGCCGCGGTGTCGAAGTCGCCGTCGGCGACGGCTTCGAGCGCCTCGTCGACGACGCCGGCGTTCTCGCCGGCGATGCCCGGCACTTCCTCCTTGCGGTACGCCGCCGGGTCGGCGGCCCGGACTTCGTCGGGATCGAGGTTCTCGGCCTCGATCTCTTCACGGAGGTTCATCACCGCACGGAACGCCGCCTGCTCGATCTCGATGTCGTCGGGCGGGATCACCTTCGGACAGCGCGTCCGGAACCGGCAGCCGGAGGGCGGATTGCGCGGTGACGGCACGTCGCCGGCCAGCGTCGCTACACGGCGGCCCTGCTCGGCGACCTCCGCACGCGGGACGCTCTCCAGCAGCGCCTCGGTGTAGGGGTGGTCGGGGTTCTCGAAGATCTCGTCGGTGGGCCCCAGCTCGGCGACTCTGCCGAGGTACATCACCGCGACGCGGTCGCAGATGTGCCGGACGACACTCAGGTCGTGGGCGATGAACAGGTAGGTCAGCCCGAACTCGTCCTGCAGTTCGTCGAGCAGGTTCAGCACCTGTGCCTGCACGCTCACGTCGAGCGCGGAGACGGGTTCGTCGAGCACGATGAACTCCGGGTCGAGCGCGAGCGCCCGGGCGATCCCGACACGCTGGCGCTGCCCGCCCGAGAACTCGTGGGGGTAGCGGTCGACCTGGTCGGCCGAGAGCCCCACGCGTTCGAGCAGGTCACCCGCTCGCTTCTTCCGGATCGCGTTTGCGCTCCCGGTCACGGTGACCTCGACGTGGAGGTCGGTGTCGCGGTCCTCCACAGTGGCGCCCAGCAGGTCGCCGTAGCCGTCCACGCTCGCTTCGTACGGCGTCTCGTCGTCCGCGCCTTCGTCCTTCCGGACGGTCACTGACACGCGAGCGACGCCGTCGTCGCCGTCGACCACGCGGTCGAGGTCCTCGGCGACGGACACCTCGACGGTCCGGTCGATCCCGTCGCCGACGGTGAGCTCCGCGGCGGTCGCAACCGTCGGATCCGACTCGGGCAGCCCGTGGATCCGCATCCCCTCGGCGACGACGGCGCCGACGGTCATCCGCGGATCGAGGCTGGAGAACGGATCCTGGAACACGATCTGGGCGCGGCGACGGAATGACGACATCGACTCGTCGTCGAGATCGAACACGTTCTCGCCGTCGAACGCCACCGTGCCGTCGGTCGCCTCCCGCAGCCGCAGGAGCGTCTCGCCGGTTGTCGACTTCCCACAGCCGGACTCGCCGACGAGCCCGAGGGTTTCGCCCTCGCGCACGTCGAAGCTGACGCCGTCGACGGCTTTGACGCTGGTCGCCTCCCGACCCAGCACGCGGTCGAGCAGGCCGCCACCGTCCTGGTAGTACTTCCGGAGGTTCCGCACCTCCACGAGCGCGTCGTCGCCGGCCGACTCGCGCTCCGGAGCGGTCTCAGTCATCCGAGATCACCCCCTGTTTCGCCGCGCTGCCGAGCGCTTCGGACTCGTCGTACTCGCGATCGGCGAGGATACACCGGACCAGATGGTCGGTGTCGTCGGTCGCTGCCGGCGCCTCGTGCTCCTCGATGTCCGTGAGACAGGACGTCATCGCTTTCGGGCAGCGGTCCGCGAAGTAGCACTTCTCGCCCATCTCCGCGTCCAGCAGGCTGGGGACGTTCCCCTCGATGGGTGAGAGCCGTGGCGCCGGATCCTCGATGTCCGGAATCGATCCCAACAGCCCCTCAGTGTAGGGGTGGATCGGGTTCTCGAACACGTCCTCGAGCGAGCCGCGCTCGACGACTTCGCCGGCGTACATCACGCCGACGCGCTGGCACATCCGCGCGATGACGCCGAGGTTGTGGGTGATCAGGACGACGCTCATGTCCTCCTCCTCCTGCAGTTCGGTCAGGAGGTTCAGGATCTGGGCCTGGATCGTCACGTCCAGCGCCGTCGTCGGCTCGTCGGCGATCAGCACGTCGGGTTCGCCGGCGAGCGCCTGGGCGACCATGGCGCGCTGGAGCATCCCGCCGGAGAACTCGTGGGGGTACTCCTCAGCGCGCTGTTCGGGATCGGGGATCCCGACCCGTTCGAGCAGTTCGACCGCCCGCTGCTTGCTCTCCTCGGAGACGTAGCCCTGTGAGGGGAGCACGGCGCCGGCGATGAGTCGGCCGAGCCCGTACCCCTGGGTCCGCGATCGCGTGCGCCGCGGGTTCGCGCGGGCACGGCGCTGCACCTCGACGGCCTCGGCGATCTGCTCGCCGACCGTGATCGAGGGGTTGAGGCTGCTCATCGGGTCCTGGAAGATGGTCGCGAACGCCGGCCCGCGGAGCCACCGGCGGGTGGCCTCGGGCAGTTGGCGCACGTCGACGTAGTCGCCGTCGACCGCCTCGGGGTGGGAGTCTCGGTGCTCCTCGGCGAGGTCGGCGTCGCGGTACCACACCTCGCCCTCGACGATACGGCCCGGCGTCTCCACCAGGTCGATCAGCGAGAGCGCGGTGACGGACTTCCCGGAGCCGGACTCGCCGACGATACCGAACACCTCGCCGTCGCGCACGTCGAAGTCGACGTGCTCGACCGCGTTGACCTGCCCCTCCTCCGTGAAGAAGCGGGTCGTGAGGTCCCGTACCTTGAGGATCTCGTCGGCCATCTCAGACACCCCCCTCCCCTTCGATGCCGGGGTCGAGCGCGTCACGCAGCCAGTCGCCGACGAGGTTGACGCCGATCACTGCCAGCACGATCGCGAGCCCGGGGACGGTGGCGATCCACCACGCCGTCGAGAGATACGCGCGGCCCTGGGAGATGTCGAAGCCCCACGACAGCGTCGTCCCGGAGAACCCCAGGAAGGAGAGCGACGACTCGAGCAGGATGATCGCGGCGACCTGAATCGTCGCGAGCACCAGGATCGGCGTCGTCGCGTTGGGGAGCACGTGCCGGCCGATAATCCGGGCGTCGCTGGCGCCCAGCGCGCGGGCGGCCTTGACGTACTCCTCCTCGCGGATCGACAGCGCCTCGCCCCGGGCGATCCGGGCGAACCAGACCCAGTTCACGAGGCCGACGACGACGATCACCGTCCCCGGGAGCACGAAGGAGTCAGGCATCCCGGTCGGTAAGCCGAGCGCCGATCGCACTGGATCGACGAGCCCGAACACCACGAAGGGGTCGGGCACGTCGACGGCCGCCCGGCCCCAGAGCCCGATCAGCGCGATGGCTAACACGAGCGAGGGGAACGCCAGCGACACGTCGGCAAAGCGCATCAGCGCGTCGTCGACGCGGCCACGGTAGAACCCCGCGACGAGGCCGACGCTCACGCCCAGCACGGCGGCGAGCAGCGTGCCCAACACGCCGACCATCATCGACGTGCGGGCGCCGTACACCGCCCGGGAGTAGACATCCTGGCCGAGCGAGTTCGTCCCCATCGGGTGGCTCGCGGTGGCGTTGACGTACACCGTCTCGTTTGTGAGCTCGAGCGAGCCGTTGACCATCTCCGAGGTCGTCTCCTCGGTGGTCCGGCTGAACCCCATCGGCGGGAGGTTGTTCTCGTCGAGATTCTGGTTGGTGGGGTTGTGCAGCGCGATGAACGGCGCGAACGCGGCGATCAGGATCATCGCCAGCACGAGCACGATACCGATCTTCGCGAGTGCGCTGGAACGGAGTTCTTTCCGGAGGTTTCGGAGCGTACGTGGAGAGATCATTCAGCGACCACCTGTGGGTCGAGATACGCATAGACGGCGTCGACGACCAGATTCACGATCACGAACCCCGTGCCGATCACGACCAGTGTCGCCTGCAGGATCGGCCAATCACGGGTGTTGATGGCGTTGATCAGCGTCGTCCCGAGGCCCGGCCACGAGAACACCGATTCGGTGATGACCGCGCCGCCGATCAGCGTCCCCAACTGCAGGCCGAGGACGGTGATCACGGGGATCAGGGTGTTCCGCAGCGCGTGCTTGTAGCGGATCAGCGACTCGGGCAGGCCCTTCGCACGGGTGGCCCGCACGTAGGACTGCCCCAGCTCCTCGAGCATCCCCGACCGGGTGAGCCGGGTGATCAGCGCCGTGAAGTACGTCCCCAGCGTCACCGCGGGGAGCGTGATGAACCGGAGCCACTGGTAGAACGCGTCGGCACCGGCGCCGACGCCCTGGTTCGCGGCGATCCGGAACGCCTCGACGAAGCCGAACGCCCGGCCGCTCGTGGGGAAGATCCCGAACTGCACCGAGAGCAGCAGGATCAGCATGATCCCCAGCCAGAAGTTCGGGGTGGAGATCCCCACCAGCGAGAACGTCGTCGCCGCGTAGTCCGCGGGCTCGTGGCGCCGCGTCGCGCTGATCACGCCCAGCGGGATCGACAGCCCGATGGCGATGATGCTGCTGGCGACGGCCAGTTCGATCGTCGCCGGCAGCTTCGAGAACACCATCGAACTCGCCTCGATCCCGGAGATGTAGGAGTACCCCATGTCGCCCTGCAGCAGCTCCCAGAGGTAGTCGAGATACTGGACGTACAGCGGCTGGTCGAGCCCCAACTCCGCCGCGATGCGTTCGCGAAGCTCGGGGCTCGCGTCCAGCGGCGCGACGGCGTCGACCGCGTTCCCCGGCGTGATGAACCGCAGCACGAAGACGATGCTGACGACGCCCCAGACGACCACGATGCCCTGCAGGCCCCGCTTCAGCAGGAACCGTCCGTACGACATCTACTGTTCGCTTGGCATGCTCTGTGCTTCCTCGATCACGCGGTCGAACTCGTCGTTGGACCAGCTGGTGAGGACCCCGTCGCTTTTCAGCAGCGGAATCAGGGTCTGGCTCGCGTCGAAGGTCGCGTTCCCCCAACCGAGCAGGTACCAGTGCGGACTGGTCTCGATGTCGCCGTCGGTGACCTCGCCGGCGAGTGCCTGGAAGTCACGCTGGTTGACGCTCGCAGTGACGTTCTCGAGATCGTCGAGGTAGCCCGCGACCGCCTGGGCGATCTCCACGTCGTTGAGGTAGCGACCGACCGGGGTGTGGAGCTCCACTTCGACGCCCGCGTAGCCGGACTCCTCGACCAGCGCCTCGGCCTGCTCGGGGTCGTACGGGTACGGGTCGAGATCCCCGTTGAACCCGAAGAAGCCGTCGAGCGTGGGCTGGGCAGTCTGGTCGCCGAACGTGCTCAGCACGTTCTGGACGATGCTCTCGAGGTCGATCGCGTAGTTGACGGCCTGACGGAACTCGGGGGAGTCGAACGGCTCCACGTCGTAGCGCATCGCGTTGAAGATGACGCGCGTCGACGGGGTCGCGGCGATGCTGCTGCCGTCGTTCTCCTCAATCCGGCTGACTTCCTGGGGCGGCACGTTGACGATGATGTCCGCCTCGCCGGAGAGCAGCGAGTTCACCCGCGTGCTCGACTCGCTGGCGGAGGTGACTGTCAGGCTGCTGATGTCCGCAGCCTCCTTCCAGTAGTTGTCGTTGCGGTTGAACACCACTTCGACGCCCTGCTCGTACGTCTCCAGCACGAACGGCCCGGTGCCGTCGATGTTCTGGTTGATGTAGGCGTTCTCGTTGGTCTGGATCCACGACTTGTTCACGATCGGGCCGTAGCTCGCGAACAGCGAGAACACGATGGGGTTGAGCCCGTCGCTCATCACGTCGACGGCACGCTCGCCGTCGACCACTTCGGCGCCGGTCACGCCCGCGAGCTGGTCCTGCTGCGGGCTGGCGATCCCCGTGTCGGGGTCGACGATCCGATTGACCGAGTACGCGACGTCTTCGGGGGTGAGGTCGTCCCCGGAGTGGAAGGAGATCCCATCACGGATGTGGAACCGCACCACGCCGTCCTCCTGTCGGCTATAGTCCTCGGCCAGCGAGGTGAGAATCGCGCCCTCACGGTCGCGGTCGAGCAGCTTTTCGTACGCCTGCATCACGATGTTGTCCGTCGGCGTCGCGCGGTGGTCCTGGGGGTCCAGCCCGCTGTCCATCTGGGACTGGTTGATCACCACGTCGTCCCCGCTGTCGGTCGCGGGGGAGATGGCGTAGGCGTCGATGAACTCGTCGGCGCGGGCCTGCCACTCGATGTCCTCGCTCTTGCCGTAGACGGAGTACTGGCGGTTGAGGAACACCCACGGTGCCTGCTCGTGAGCGACGCGGTTCGCCCGCTGGAGGTAGCCGTCGCGCGTCTCGGGCTCCGGCCGCTCCGTCGGCGTGTCGTCGCCGGTCGGCGTGTCCGTCGGCTCGTCGGTGTCGCCGTTGCCGCCGGGCTGGTCGGTGTCGGTGTCCGTCCCACCGTTGCCGCCACAGCCGGCGACGGCAGTCGCGGTCGCCGCGCCCGCGAAGCCGAGGAACTTCCGTCGACTCACGTCCGGACTGTCTTTGTCAGACATAGACAGGCGGATGAGGCGGACTAACTTATAGCCTACGCCGGTGCGCGAATCGCTTTCCGGTCGTTGTCGGGGAGATACCTCAAATAAGCAAACCAATATTGACGACCGATAACGGCGTAATTCAACCTAAAAGATGCGTCAGTGGCCGGGATTGCCGGTTCCCCGGGCCGCGGCTTACTCGCCCTGGGCGTCGACCGCCGCGACGCCCGCGAGATTGACGATGTCCTTGACCTCGTCGCCGCGCTGCATCACGTGGACCGGCTTGTCCATCCCGACGAGCATCGGCCCGATCGCTTCGGCGCCGCCGAGACGCTGGAGCAGCTTGTACGCGATGTTGCCGGCCTCCAGGTTCGGGAAGACGAGCACGTTCGCCGGTTCGTCCAGTTCAGAGAACTCGTAGGTGTCAGTCAGGATGTCCTCGACGACCGCGGTGTCGGCCTGCATCTCCCCGTCGACGGGGAAGTCGGCCTCGGGGTCTTGACGCAGGGCCGCGGCGGCGTCGCGGGGTTTGGCCGTGCCCTCGTTCTCCACCGAGCCGAAGTTGGAGTACGACAGCAGCGCCGCACGCGGCTCGACGTTGAACCGCCGGGCGAGCTCGGCGGTGTGTTTGGTGATCTCCTCGAGCACCGCCTCGCTGGGGTCCTGGTTCACCGTCGCGTCGGCGACGAACACCACGCGGTTCTTGAACGTCAGCATGTAGACGCCGGCGGCGTACTCGGCGTCGTCGGCGGTGCCGATCACCTCGAGCGGTGGGCGGAGCGCCGACGGGTAGTGGTGGGTCAGCCCCGTCAGCAGCGCGTCGGCGTCGCCGGTCTCGACCATCGCGCTCCCCAGGTAGTTGGTGTCACGTTTGACGAGTTCATTCGCCTCGCTCCGGGTGACGCCCTTCCGCTGCCGGAGTTCGTACAGACGGTCAGCGTACGCCTCGGTGTCGTCGACGCGCGGGTCGACGATCTCCGGCGTGAAGTCGAGACCGAGGTCCGCGGCGATCCCCTCGATCTCGTCGCTGTTGCCCAGCAGCACGGGGTCGCCGATCCCCTGCTCCTGGATCTGGGCGGCGGCGCGGACCATCTTCTCGTCGGTCCCCTCCGCCAGCGCGATGCGCTGGTCGGTGTTCTTGGCCTTGTTGAGCACGACCCGCATCATCTCGCGTGACTTGCCGAGTCGGGCTTCGAGCTTCTCGGAGTAGGCGTCGGTGTCGATCTCGGTGCGGGCGACGCCCTCCTCCATCGCCGCCTCGGCGACGGCGGGCGCGACCTCGAACAGCACGCGGGGGTCGACAGGCTTCGGGATGACGTACTCCGGGCCGTACTGGAGCGGCTGGTCGCCGTAGGCCTTCACCACGGCGTCGGGCACGTCTTTCCGGGCGAGTTCTGCCAGTGCCTCCGCCGCGGCCATCTTCATGTTCTCGGTGATGCTCGTCGCGCGCACGTCGAGCGCGCCGCGGAACAGGAACGGGAACCCGAGCACGTTGTTGACCTGGTTCGGGTAGTCCGAGCGCCCGGTGGCCATGATCACGGTGTCGTCGCGGGCCGCGCGGGCCTCCTCGTAGCCGATCTCGGGCTCGGGGTTGGCCATCGCGAAGATGATGGGGTCCTCGGCCATCGACGCCACCATGTCGGGGGAGACGATACCGCCGACCGAGAGACCGACGAACATGTCGGCGCCGTCCATCGCGTCCGCGAGGTCGCCCTCGGGCAGGTCACGGGCGAACTCCTGTTTGTACTCGTTCACGTCGCCGTTCTCGGCGCGCTGCTCGGTGATGATCCCCGAGGAGTCACACATCGTGATGTTGTCGCGGTCGGCACCGAGTTCGACGTAGAACTTCGCGGTCGCGATCGCCGAGGCGCCGGCGCCGGAGAAGGTGATCTCCATTTCGGAGATGTCCTTGTCGAGGACGTCGACGGCGTTGAGCAGGCCCGCGCCGCTGATGATCGCCGTCCCGTGCTGGTCGTCGTGGAACACGGGGATGTCCATCGACTTCCGGAGCCGCTGCTCGATCTCGAAACACTCCGGCCCGGCGATGTCTTCGAGGTTGATGCCGCCGAAGGTGGGCTCCATCGCCTCCACCGACTGGCAGAACGCGTCCACGTCGGTCTCGTCGAGTTCGATGTCGAACACGTCGATGTCGGCGAAGCGCTTGAACAGCACGCCCTTCCCCTCCATCACGGGTTTCGAGGCCTGCGCGCCGATGTCGCCGAGGCCGAGGACCGCCGTCCCGTTGGAGACGACCCCCACCATGTTCCCCTTCGCAGTGTACTCGTAGGCGCGCTCCTCGTCGGCGTCGATGTCGCGACACGGCGCCGCGACGCCGGGCGAGTACGCCAGCGAGAGGTCACGCTGCGTGTTCGTCGGCTTCGTCGTCGATATCTCGATCTTGCCGGGCGGATCGGACCGGTGATACTCCCGGGCGTCGTCGTCGAGTCCCATACGCTCGGAGTTACTCGGCGTGGCCAAAAATCTATCCACCTGCGTCGTAACATAGTTCGACACCTGTCGAACAGCTTCCGGGGCTGTCACCGACGGCGTCGATGCGGAAGGCGGCGATCCATGCGCCGGCTAGGGGCGAACGCGATCGCGCTGTTGAGGCCCACCTCAGGGCGCGTACGGCGCGTGTCGCTCGAGGGTCAGGTCGTAGCCCACGGCCGCCACGTCGAACGTCGGCCAGTTCGGCGTTGCGGTCAGACACTCGAACGGCTCATCGCCGGCTTCGACGAGGTACGTGTCCTCGCTCCGCGCGCCGCCGACGACGGGGTTGTACGCGTACCCCATCGGCGCCGACACGGTCCCGGTCGCCGCCGGCGCCGCTAGCCACTCTCGACGGGCGAAGCCCGCAGCGCCGCCCTGCTCACCCGCTTCCCACGCGTCGGGGAACCCGACCTCGTCGTAGGCCGTCTGAATCGCGTCGAACACGTCGCCAGCGTCGCCCCCGGCCGCGACGGCCTCGCGGGTTGCCGCCAGTGCGGTCGCCTCGACCCGCGCGGCGGCCCGGAACTGGGTCTCGAAGCGCTCGGGCGGGTCGAACGCGACGGTCCGGGTGAGCGACGCGTGGAGCCCCCGACGCTCGCTCGTGACGGTGATCACCGCGTAGTCACCGAGTTCGGCGGCGCCGGCCGGCGGCGTGCGGTACGTTTCGGCGCGCTCGCTCCCGGCGACACGGACGACCGGTGCCGACATCTCGCCAGAGGAGAGCGCGATCCGCAGCGCCGACGCGGCCTCGTACTCCGCGTCGTCGGCATCGAGTTCTCGGCAGACTCGCTCGACTGCCGCGGCCGTCTCCTCGGCGAGTGCCCGATAGCGCTCCACGTCGTCAGCGACGAGTGGCTGCCTGAGGGGGCTGGCATCGATGCGCTCCAGTCCCGGTGCGTCGAAGTCGACCACGCCCGCCCCGACCGTCTCGGCGGCGACGGCCTCGCCCAGCGACTCGTGCCACGGAACGGTCTCGACGGCGAATTCGTCGGGGAGTTCCTCGGCGGCGATGCGGTCGGCTTCGCCCGCGAGGGCGACGGCGCGGAACGAGGGCGTGCGCTCGGGCACGTAGCCCGCCGCGGCGACGCCGATATCGTCGGTCGCGCTGCCGGTGTTGTCGCCACCGGTGAGCCACGCGAAGGCATTCGGGCGAGCGAACCAGACGGCGTCGGCGCCCGTCGCCGCCAGCGAGCCGTCGAGGCGCTCGGCGCGGGCATCGAGATCGACCATACCCGCGCTGGCGCCGCCGCCGACTTCAACGCGCCGCTCCGTGCCTCGCGCGCGAGCGCGCTCGTAACGGAAACTCCAAGTGGATTGGTACCCCATTTTTGGCTAATGAAGCGCCCCAGCTACCGGCGGTTCGCCCTGTTCACGACGGCTCTGACCGGCGTCCTCGTCGCACTCGGCGTGTACACAGCAGCGACGGGGGCCGGGCTGGCCTGCTCCCAGCAGTGGCCGCTGTGTGACGGCGGCGTGTTGCCACAGTCGATCCCGAGCTTCATCGAGTGGTTCCACCGCCTCGTCGCGATGATCACCGGGTTCGCGATCATGGGCGTCGTCGGCGCCGCCTGGCGGGGCGACCAGGACCGCAAGACCGCGCTGTTCGCCACGGCGGCGCTCGTCCTGCTACCGTTCCAGATCTCCGTCGGCGCGATCACGGTGACGCTCAACGGCACGATCCCGTGGGGGTACTCGGTGCCGACACACGCCGCCCACCTCCTGTTCGCGCTCTCGATCTTCACCGCGCTGACGCTGACGACCATCTCGGCAATCCGTGGGCACTACCGGCGCTCGGCCCACGAACGGAGCCGACTGGCCGTCGGCGCGGCGCTGGTGCTGATCGTCGCGAACTTCCTCGTCAGCCGTGTGAGTCCGGTGATCGACTACGGCCCGGCCGCCCAGGGCACGTTCGCGTTGACGGCGCTCGCGGCGTTCGCGATGCTAGTCGCTGCCGCGGTCTGGCTGCCGGGCACCGAGCTGGCACGCTACCGGCCCGGCGTGTTCGTCGCCGGCGCCGCCATGTTCCTCGTGACGCTGCTCGGCCGTGACTTGGTCGTCTACACTGCCGAAGCCCGCCTCGTCAACGGCCTGCTCTACCTCGTCGGCTTCGCCGCCGCAGCCGTCGTCGCCTACGCGGCCCGCGGTGGCTCGAACGAGGAGCGACCCTCGTTGGCGTAAGGCGGCCGGTCCGTCACAACGCTCTTCTCCCCGCCCCCGTAGCTATCGCCTATGCATCGGTCCCGCCGCGCCGTCCTCGCCAGCATCCCGATCGCGCTGGCCGGCTGTGGCCGGTCGTTTCGCGAGAACACCGTCCCCGGCGGGCTCTACCTCCGGAACCGCCGTGGCGAGCCAGTCACGGTCTCGGTCCGGGCCACAGTCCTGCCCGAGCCGCAGCCCGGAGCGGCCACTGCCTCGCCCAGCACTCCCGACGACCGATCGCTCGCGGGTCCCGACGTGACTGGGGAGTTCCGCGTGCAGCCCCACAGTGAGCGAGCAGTCGGCGCGTTCTTCCCCTCGGCCGGTCGGTGGGCGTTCGAGGCGGTCATCGACGACGACGGGGACCGCAGTCGGATCGAACTCCACGCCGCACTCCCCGGACCCACGGGTGCGGACACGATGCTCGTCACCGTGCGAGAACGGGGCGTGACCGCGCGGGCGACGACCGTCGACTAGCCGAGCCGGGCGTCAGACGAAGTCCGAGAGCCCGGCCTGGGAGTCGTCGGCGTCTTCCTCCTCCTCGGGTTCCGTCTGCTCGTCCGCTGGCGCTGGCTCCGCGTCCGTGGCTTCGGAACCGTCGTCCTCCTCCGCTACCGCCTCGTCGTCGCGTTCGGGGAGGTCGCCGGCGAAGGCGCCCCCGGCGTGGTCCTCGAGCGCCTCCTCTCGGAGCTCCTGGGCGTCTTCGACGATGCCCTGCACCTTGTTGGTAGACTCGCCGCTGCCGGAGACGGCGGCGAGGTCGGTCTCGTCGAACTCGAAGTACGCCGTCACGGCGACCGCGAGTTCGCGGGGTTTGCAGTGGTGGATCATCGCCGAGAGGAACGGCAGCACCTCCCGGCGGGCGGTCTCGATGCTCAGGCCGCCGGAGACGGCGATCTTGCGGCAGATCTCGTCGATCGTGGCGTCCGAGGAGGGCCACATCTGCGGGCGGCCGCCGTACTGCGTCCAGCCGCCGGAGGTGCCGTCGCGGGAGGCGGCGACGCCGGCGGCGACGTTGTCGGTGACGTAGCGCCAGTAGCTGTACTCCTGGGTTGCCTGCACGCGGCCGAGCCAGCGGTCGGCGTTCGCGATGAACTCGTAGGCCCGGACGGTCTCCTGGGGGTCGTACACCTTCATCACCTTGTCCTCGACCCACGCCGTGAGGTCGTCGGGCGTCTCGTCGGCGTCGTAGGCGACGTGGAGCGCGTCCTGTGCGCTCGCTTCCTCTTTCAGGATGGCGTCGAGAACGGTGAAGATGCCCGCCGTGGTGTCGCGGTCGCCGGTGACCACGTCCTCGACGGTGAGGTGCTGTTTCCCCTCGGCGGTGGCCTGGAGGTCCTTCACGGCGCCCCGGAGGTCGCCGTTGTTGGCGTCGGCGATGCGCTGGAGCGCGTCCGAGTCGAACTCGATTCCCTGCTTCCGGCAGATGTCCCGCAGGACGGGGACGATCGAGCGCGCGGACACGTCCCGGAACTCGATGTCCTGGCAGGCGTTCCGGAGCCCGCGGCTCATCTCGTAGAACTCGTTGGCGATGAGGACGATCGGTTGGTTCGCCTCCTTCACCAGTTTGGTGATCGCCTGGGCGCCGCCGCGGTCGTAGTTGCCGTGGATGTTGTCGGCCTCGTCGACGATGATGAGCTGGCGGCCGCCCTCGTCGGTCGCGTCGCCGCCGAGGGTCTCGTTGCGCGCCGCGCGGCCGGCGAAGCGCTCGATGGCGTCGGCCGTGCGCTGGTCGGAGGCGTTGAGTTCGACCGTCTCCCAGCCCATGTCCGCGGCGAGTGCGTGGGCCGCGGAGGTCTTGCCCACCCCGGGGCTGCCGTAGAGGATGACCGCCTCTCGATGGTCGTCCCACGTCCGCCCCCACTCCTCGAAGGCGTCGCGGGCTTTGTTGTTCCCCCGGACCGCCGAGAGCGTGTCGGGCCGGTAGGACTCCGTCCAATCAGCCATTACCGGCATCAGGGCGCTTTCGCGTTTAGTGGTTCCGGAGCGGGTGAGCGCCGCGCCCGCGCGTCGCCGACACGCGCTACGCCGCCCCGTCGTCGACATTCCGCGTCAGCGCGTACAGCACGAACGAGGAGAGCCAGTGGGCGCCGGCGTAGTCGTCGGTGAACGCACCGCCGAGGCCGGCGTCGAAGTGCCGCTCAGCGCTCGCTTCCAGCAAGGTCGCCGTCTCCCCGTCGACAGCGTCGGCTACCTCGGCCAGCCCCCACGCTTTCGAGAGGTTCAGTCCGACGAGATGGAGCGCGAGGCCGCCCTCGCCGTCGGCGCCCGCGTCGACGGGATCAAGGAACGCCTCGTTGCGCGCCGCCGTGAGGTCCGGGAGGAAACCGTCGAGCCACGCCGCGTACTCCGCCGCCTCCAGCACCCGCTGCATCAGGTTCGCCTCAGCCAACGTCGGCGAGAGGAAGTCCCACCCCAGCGGCTCGTAGGCGACCGGCGCGTCGATATCGTCCCGGTAGAAGCGCCGCGCGGCCTCGGCGGCGGCGGCGGCCAGCTTGTCGTCGCCAACCACCTCGGCGTAGTCCAGCACCGCCGAGAGCGCGAACGCGCTGTTGCCGTGGGTGCCGACCCGGAACGGTCGGGAGTCGGTGAGGAACGCCTCGTCAGTCAGGTCGAGGATCCGTTCCGCCAGCGGCGCGAGCGTGTCGGCCCAGCGATCGGCGCGGGGGTCGTCCCAGCGGTGGAGTTCCGCGGCCAAGCGCAGCAGCCAGGCCCAGCCGTACGGTTTCTCGAAGGCGGGGTTCTCCTCGAAGTACGCGACTTCGCCGGCCACGTTCTCGGGGGTGAGGCGGGCGTCGATGTTGTCGACGATGGCGGCTTCGTCGGGGTGGTCCTCGAACAGTCGAAGCTGCCTGATCAGCGCCCAGTGGCTGTGGACGGCAGAGTGCCAGTCGTAACAGCCGAAGAAGACGGGGTGGTCCTCACGCGGCTGGACGGTGTCGTCGGGGCCGTCGACGGCGCCGCCGTGGTGGGGGTACTCTTGTCCGACCGAGTCGAGTGGGTGGTGGGCGAGCCGGCGGAGCGCGTCGTCGCCGAGGCTCGTGACGGTGCCAGCGAGCGCCCGCTCTGCGTCAACGTCGAGTTCGTCAGGCGTCTCCATCGGTGGCAGGTTCGGCGGGTGGCGGATGAATCGGTCGGTGGCGGGACGTGTGTTTGGCCATCCCATAGCCGAGCCAGACTTTTTCACTCCGGTCACGTCACTGAGCGTATGTTCCCCGCGATCATCGAGACCGAACGGCTTCGACTCGAGCCACGCACGCCCGAGTACGTCGACACGTTCGAGGTGTACGAGCACTGCAACCGCGACGCCCCGCATATCGACGAGATCACCGAGTACCTGCCGTGGGAGCCACACAGCACGCCGAACGAGACGGCGGAGTTCCTCGAACGCGGCGCCGCCGCCCGCGACGAACGGGAGGGCATCGACTACGTGATCCGCCCGCGGGAGGGGGAGCAGGGAGCCGGAGAGATCGCCGGCTTCGGGGGCCTCACCTTCGACTGGGACACCGACAGCGCCGAACTCGGCACGTGGCTCCGCAAGCCGTTCTGGGGGCGCGGCTACTCGGGCGAGCGTGCGCTGGCGCTGGCCGAACTCGCTTTCGAGCAGTTGGATCTCGCGGTGGTGACGGTGACCCACGAGGCCGGCAACGAGCAGTCGGCCCGGGCGATCGAGAAGTACATCGACCGCATGGGCGGCCGCCGCGAAGGGACGCTGCGGAACTTCCACGCCGGGAGCGACGGCCCCGTCGACGCCGTCCGGTACAGCGTCAGCCAGTCGGAGTACCGCGACGCCGACCCCGACCACGAGGTAACGTTCCTCGACGAGGATGGGGAATCCTGGCGGTGAGCGCCGACTGATTCAGAGCTCCCGGGCGACCATCTCGCCCCAGTGCTCGAAGCCGTGACGCTCGTAGAACCCCTTCGCCCGGTCGTTCTCGCGGTCCACGTCGAGCACGAGGCGGTCGAGTGGTAGTTCCTGGTCGGCGGCGAGATCGACGGCGGCCGCCATCAGGTCGTCGGCGACCCCACTCCCGCGGTGGTCGGGCGCGACGTAAAGCTCGTTCAGCACCGCCGCGTCCCAGATGAACCGGTGACGCTCGGGCAGCACGAACACGTAGCCGACGACCGACTGGTCGGCTGGGTCAGCGGTGTCGTCGACCGCGACGGTTACACATCGCGAGTCATCGTCGACGCAGCGCTCGACCCACTCGAACCACTCCTCGCGGTACTGACGGTCGAGTTTCCCCTCGTACTTGTCTCGTTTCTCGTCGCCGCCGGTGCCGCTGCCGAGGCCGAGTTCGAACGCACGCTTACACGCCCACAGGCCGTCGGCGTCCCCGGGTTCGTACGGACGGATCTCCATGGGCCGACTGACGCCCGGCCGCTGTTGAGGCTGTCGCTCCCCCCGAAGCCTCGCCGACTCAGTGCCGCCAGCTCTGCCACGAGCGAACACTCACCGTCACCGCGGAGAGGCTGACTAGCATGAGCTGCCAGCCGGCGGTCACGAGAGGGAACACGCGCTCGACCGGTCCTTCGTCCTCCTTCCACGGTGTCGGGTCCGCGCCCGTGCTGTACCGGGTGTTGTCAGTAGTCGACGGTCGCGAGGGTTCCGCGGGCGAGAGGTCGACGAACGTCTGGACGAGCCCCTCCGTCGTCGAGAGTTTGAACTCGCCGTCGACGGTGTAGAACTGGTCGTGCAGCGGCCAGAGCGTGTTCACGCCGTTGGTGACCAGATCGGGGAGGATGCCGCCCGCGAGCAGGGTCGCGATCGCGACGCCGGCGACGTAGGGCGCACTCGTCCCCCAGCGCTCGCGGATTCGCGAGTGGCCGAGTACCCGGGCGTCGATGTACACTACCGCCCCGAGGAGCGCCGGAAGGAGCAGCGTGTGCAGCGCCGAGCGGTGCGCACCGGCGATCACCGGCGCGAGAAACGAGTCCAGGTCGGGGACAGCCGCGGCGACGAGTACGAGGGCGATGGCTTTCGGGGTGAACCGATCGCCCAGCAGCGCGGCGCCGACGAGGCCGCCGACCGCGACGTGGACCAGCGTCGAGGGCACGCGTGGGAGTGAGCCACACACAGATATAGCGTTTGTGCCGGGCGATCCACCTCGGTGCACTCTCGGCCGACCACCGCGTCGGGCGTCGCCGCCGCCGACCGACAGGACAGCGTTCAAGGGCGACTCGCCCCCCACGTCGGACATGGACGAACTCGACACGCCGGTGCTCGACAACCACCTCCACCTCGATCCCGAGCACGGGCGCGGGATGGATGCGGTCCGGGACTTCGTACGCCTCGGCGGCACCCACCTGCTCGTCGTGAACAAGCCCTCGTGGCACCTCGGCCCGGTGCCGAGCGAGCGAGCCGACTTCCGGACCGCGTTCGAGGCGACGATCGACGCCGTCGCCGACGCGAACGAGATCCTCTCCGGGAAGGCGTGGCCCGTGCTGGGCGTGCATCCAGGCCTGATCAGCCACCTCGTCGACGCGGGGCACGAGCCCGAGGACGCCCGGGACCTGATGCAGGCGGGACTCGACCTCGCGGCGGAGTACGTCGCCGACGATCGTGCGCTGGGGCTCAAAACGGGGCGCCCCCACTACGAGGTGAGCGACGCGGTGTGGGACGCCTCGAACGCGGTGCTCAAACACGGGCTCGAACTCAGCGCCGAGCACGACTGCGCGGTCCAACTCCACACCGAGGGCACCGACGACCTGACTGAGGTGGCGGAGTGGGCCGAGGCGCGCGGGCTGCCGGCCGAGAAGGTGGTCAAGCACTACGCCGGCGGCGAGCTTGCGGGGCCGACACCGAGCGTCATGAGCGAGAAGGACCGACTCCGTGTCGCCGTCGAGTCGGGCGAGCCGTTCCTGATGGAGACGGACTTCGTCGACGACCCCGACCGGCCGGGCGCGGTGCTGGGCCCGAAAACCGTCCCGCGACGCGTGCGGTGGCTGCTGGAGGCGGATCACGACGACGCTGTCGCTCGCGCACACGTCGAGACGCCCCAGCGCGTCTACGGGATCGACACCGTCGGGACGCTCGATTCCGGTGAATAGCCCGCCTGCCCCGGGTTTCGGCGGATTCGCTCGCGGGGACGGATAGGAAAACCCTTTGCGTCGTCGGGGTGGAGATGGGGGTATGACCGACGACGAGCCCGTGGAGACGTTCTACACCGAAGAGCGCTGGCAGAACTGGATCGACCGCCTGCGTGAGGAGGACCTGGACCTGGAGGACGAAGACTCGGCACGCCTGCTGATGAACCTTCAGGAGGACACCGCCATCGCGGTCGCAAAAGTGATCGAGTCCTACGAGGACGGGAGCATCGACGAGGAGCGCGCCCACGAGGAGCTCTCGGAGATGCAGGAGATCGTGCTCGCGGAGGCGCCCCTGGAGAACGAGGAGAAGGCGATGCTGATCGAGAGCGTCCAGATGAGCCTCGAAGTCGTCTTCTACGCGGCCCAGGAGTACCTCGCCGCCGGCGCCGCCGAGGAGGCGGCCCTCGAGGAGTACATCGACGCCGCCGCCGACGCCGAGGCCGAAGACGACATCGACACGGCGGTCGGCTACATCGTCCAGGCCGGGACGCTCGTGATCGACGGCGAGGAGATAGACCCGGCGCTGGTCGAGGAGATGGAGTACGGGCTCGTCGCGGAGTGGGTCAACGGGCTGGAGTCGCTCCAGAACGCGCTGGCCTCCCCCGAGACCGTCGAAGAAGAGGACTGAGTACGCGCACCTTTTTGCGGCCGCGGGGTTTGGGTGGGTGTATGCAGTTCCGGGACGACGACCGAGCGCAGTCGCTCCAAGTGGGCGCGATACTGCTGTTCGGCATCCTCATCATCGCCCTTACCACGTATCAAACGACGGTCGTCCCCCAACAGAACGCGGAGATCGAGTACAACCACAATCAGGCGGTCGGGATGGACGTGCTCGACCTGCGGAACGATCTCCTCACGACGAGTCGTACCGGACGAACGACGGCGACGACGGTCCAGTTAGGGACGCGGTATCCTGCTCGAGCGCTATTCCTCAATCCACCGCCGCCGTCGGGCAATATCGGAACCGTCGGAACAGCAAACGACGGCGTGAACGTCTCAATCGGAAACGCAACTGCCGACGGTATCGTCGGGGAGTACTGGGAGGCTGCCGAGAACGGGACCGGAACTCGTTCATTCAACACGGGTACAATCGTTTACTCTCCGAACTACAACGAGTACCGAAACGCGCCGGACACGGGAATCGATGTGGGGACCGGCATCGTCTACAATGCACAGGAAGACACGACGATCACTCTCACCGGTCAACAGTTGATCGAGGGGGACCGGATCAACCTCGTTCTCCTAACGGGAGACCTCCGTAAGAACGGCGGATACGCTACGTCGTTCGACGTACGTCCGGTGAGTAGTTCGGAGAACACGGTCGAAATCGAAAATGAGTCGGATGAAAGGCCGATCACGATCTCTCTGGCCACAGCGCTCTCGAACGATACCTGGACGCGGCTCCTGGAGGACGAAACACGGGTGAGCGAGTGGGAGCACGACCCGGCCGGGGGCCCTGACGACTTTGCTCTGCTCACTGTGACGCTCGAACCCGGCGACTACACCTTGCGGATGGCCAAAGTGAGTGTCGGGAGCCACGTGGGCGAGGAGGATGCGGCCTACATTACGACCGTCGGCGGCAGTACCTTCTCGATCCAAAACGACACGAGCCAAACGCTGGTCGCGGAGGTCAGGGACCAGTACAACAACCCCGTCTCGGGTCGCACGGTGAACGCGACGGTGATTTCGGGGGACGGCACCCTCACGGACCCGGGCAAAACCGACGCCGACGGTCAGGTCCGCTTCCAGTACAATGCACCGAACGGGTCGACTGACGCCGAGATCGAGGTGGACATCAGCGACTCCCCGAACAACGCGGAGACAGCAACTTTCACCGTCGACGTGACAGCCGGTGGTGGTAGCAGCGGGGGCGGCGCCTACAGCCTGAAGTGGCTCAATCCCAGTTCGACGGGCGACAATCCCGACGCAGCCCTCTCGGACTGTTCAGCCAGCAGCTGTACCTGGGACGTCGGCGCAAGCGACAGCACGGAGTTAACGCTTCGGTCAGGGACGGATCCGGGACTAGAAGGTCTCGATGTGGAGTTCGCCGTCGACAATACCACAGTCGGGACTGTCACACCGAACGATACAGCGACCGACGCAAGCGGAGAGGTGACGACCAGTCTCTCAGCGCGTGAAAACGGCACAATCGACGTCTACACGGCCAGCGGTGGCGCGAGCGACAAACTCACCGTGATTGTCGAGAACCTGACCGGCGAGGCTGGGGACCCGCTTCCAGACGGTAACGTTGCGTTCAACGACGCAAATGGGAATGGGGTGTACGACGACGACACTGAGACGAGCTACACGGACGCCGATATCGGCGACATGGATCTTGATGGCGTCGACTTAGTTATCTCGGAGGATGTAGAGACTGACAAGATCGATCAGAAGGACCTTGCGAACCTCACTATCGAGGACGGAGTGACCGTGGAGACGACCGACGACAAGCTGAAGTTCGAAGTTAAGGGCGGGTCCATAGATGTCTCGGGTGCGACGCTCATCGCAGGGAGTGACGAACTCAAACTGAAGGTCAAGGAGGGAGACGGAGATATCAATATCAAAGACGCCCGCCTGCAGTCCGACGGCAACATCAAGGTCGAAGGGAATGGGGGCAGCAGCAACGACTTGTTCGCCAACGACAACGGTGGCACGGAAGCGGACGTTGGGACGTACATCGTCGATAACGATGATGAAGCCACGGAACTCGATACAAATCAAATCGACACTACAGGCGCGCAACTAGAAAAGGGGACGTTCAAGTAACATCAAATGTGGAATCGGAACTTTGGCCCGGCACGCTACCAGATTGCTCTCGGTGCTCACATCGCAAAGCCACTCCCAGAGTATTAACGCCAGCGCCACCGATCTAGATACGGAATAGTGAACCGCGCCCAATCCGAGTCCATCGGCGTCATCCTCCTCGCGGGAGTCATCGTGCTCTCCGTCGGTGCTTTCGGCGCGTTCTACCTCCCGACGCTCGACGACGGAACCGACCGGCCGCTGTTCTCGATCGAGGGGGACACCGACCCACCGAACGTGACCATCACCCACGCCGGCGGCGACTCCGTCGGCGCCGGAGAGCTACGACTCTCGATCGAGGTGAACGGCAGTCGGGTCGACTACATCCCCCGGAACGAGGAGTTCACACCCGGGGAGACGTGGGCCGTGAACGTTTCTGAGTACGCGAACGTCAGCCGTGGGTCGGTCGTCGGCGTCACGCTGTACCACCTGCCTAGCGAGAGCCGACTCTACAGCGAGGAGTGGGCCGTGAGAGAGGAGTGGACGCAAACGTCGACAGTGATCACGACGACCACATCTACCGAGACGGAGACATCTACTGCCACGCCGACGCCCACCGCAACTGCCACGCCGACGCCCACCGCAACCCCATCAGGGCCTGATACTACAGACCCAACTATCGAGTCATTCGAGATAATCGCGGACAACACGACGACTGAGCAGAGAGAATGGCTCTTTGGCTTCCCTTACACGGTTTCAAAGGCAAACATCACAGTGTCTTGGGAAGTATCGGACAACCGCAATATCGCGGATGTATCTATCACGATGGAGCAAAGAGGGTTGTTCGTTTGGAGCCAAGTCGATGCAGCTTCGTCCAGTGCATCTACAGCCGGGGAAACCACTCTTGTACAAGATGAGTACACTGGCTCGAACACCTACCGAATCACAATCACGGTTACCGACGAAGCGGGCAACACGGCGAGTGAAACGATCGAGTTCGAAGCAGGGTAATCGTCGCCCTAGCCATCTGATTTCGACATCCAACGTAACCCTCATCGACAAACCCAAATAGCCAACCGACCCATACGGCACCATGACCACGGTCGGCATTGACGCCGTCGAGATCTGGGCGGGCAAGACCAAACTCGATCTCCCGGGCACGTTCGCCCCGGAGAAAGACGAAGATCCGGACAAGTACCGGAAGGGGCTGGGGCTGGTGAACTCCTCGTTCCCGGACGTGTACGAGGACATCGTCACGATGGGCGCCAACGCGGCCAAGCGCCTGATGGACCGCGAGGGGCTCACGCCCGACGACATCGGGCGAATCGACGTGGCGACCGAGTCCGCGTTCGACAACTCGAAGCCCGTCTCGACGTACATCGCGGGCTGTCTCGAGGACGTGTACGACGACGACTTCCACCACGCCAACAAGGGCGAGCGGAAGTTCGCCTGCATCTCCGGCACGCAGTCGATCGACGACGCGTACAACTGGATCAAGGCCGGGCGGAACCGCGGGCGGTCCGCGCTCGTGGTCGCCACCGACACCGCGCTGTACGCCCGCGGTTCGAGCGGCGAGGCGACCCAGGGCGCGGGCGCGGTGGCGATGCTGATCACCGAGGACCCGAGCCTCGTCGAACTGTCGACTGAGCAGGGGTACGGCAGCGCCGACGAGACCGACTTCCTGAAGCCGAATCAGCAGTTCCCGAGCGTCGACGGCAAGCGCTCGATGCAGGTGTACCTCTCCCGGATGCGCGAGGCCGTCGAGGACTTCGAGTCCGTCGCGTGGGACATGCACCCCGACGACTTCGCGTACATTCCGTTCCACACGCCGTTCCCGGGGATGGTCCGGAAGGCCGGGCTGCTGGGCTACCGGCACATGATCCGCGACACCGAGATCGAGGACGAGCTCGCCGACGAGATCGGGCGCCAGCCCCGCGAGAGCGAGTTCGAGGACTGGGACGCCTACGAGGACGCGATCCAGGAGTACATGGACGAGCTCAAGCGCACCGACACGTACCAGTCGTGGTACGCCGACACCATCGAGCCGACGCTATCGATCGCCCGAGAGGTCGGGAACTGGTACACCGGCTCGGTCCACGTCGCCCGCGCGAGCGCGCTCAAGACCGCCGCCGAGCAGGGCCGCGACCTCGCCGGCGAGAAGCTCCTCGTCGGCTCCTACGGCTCCGGCGCGCAGGCGGAGATCCACGCCGAGACCGTCGTCGACGGCTGGCGCGAGGAGATCGAGAACCTGAACATCGACGAACAGCTCGACCAGCGCTACGACCTCGACTTCGAGGAGTACGAGCAGATCCACGACGTGCACAACCACGACATGACCGTCGACGTCGAGGAGTTCACGACCCCCGAAGGGGAGTTCGTGTTCGCCGGCCGTGGCCGGATGAACGAGCGGCTGTACGAGTACGTGGAGTAGAGGGTGGCTCGCGACCGGCCGTGACCGCTGCGTCACGGCCGCGGAGCGCCACGCCGTCCTCGTATGGAGTAACACCAGTCACGGCTCGTGACCCGCCGCGGCCCCCGTGCCGGGGCGACGGAGCGTATTGCCGTGACTGTGTAATCACCATCGAGACACTGAGACCGACCGCCGTGTCGGTCTCTCCGAGCTACTACCGCCGACGAACGACCGAGCCGGGCGGGAGTGGTCTCACTCGGGCAGACTGATTTCTTCGCCGTCGGCGTACACCGTCGGCGACCGGAGGATGCCGTCGAGGTGGATCGGCGCCTCGGTGTCGCCGCCGATCGAGGCGTTGTCACCGATCGCGATGTGGACGGTGCCCGCCGCCTTCTCGTCGAGCAGAACCGAGCCGACCAGCTCCGCGACGCCGACGTTGGTGCCGATCCCGAGTTCCGCGAGATTGGTTGCGGCGTCGCCGACCGCCTCGCGGGCTGCCGCCACGTCCTCGCTGACTGCGTCGTCGGAGATATCGGTGACGTGGCCGTCCGCGACCTCGAAGGTGAGCTCCTGCTCCTCGCCCAGCAGCCCGTGGGGCATCATCGTGCCGTCGACGACGAACGTGCCGTTGGCGTCGGCGGGCGCGACGAAGACCTCGCCGGCAGGGAGGTTCGAGAAACTGCCCGGCTCTCGGATCATCCCCGTGTCTTCGTGCCATTCGCGGTCGCCGACGGCGAACGTGATGTCGGTGCCGGCCGGGTTGGTGACCCGGATCTCGTCGGCGTCCCCGAGTTGGTCGAGCACGTCCCCGCAGTGATCCGCGATCGTCTCGTAGTCGGCGTCGAGGCCGGCGACCATCACCTGCTCGGTGATCCCCGGCAGCGTCGCGCCGCGGGCGCCAGCCTCGCAAGCGGCCGAGCGGGCGCGAGTGTGTGAGGGGCTGCGCGTCGTCGGCGCGAGGAAGGCGTCGGCGTGCTTCATCGCCGCCGCGACTGGCTCGGGTGGCTCCTGCCCGTGCTGCTCGCCCGGCGGGTACTGGACGAACGTGGTATCGGCGGTCGTCTCGGCGGCCACCTCGTAGAGCGCTTCCGCGATCGCGCGACGTTCGTCGTCGGTGACGATCGCGATCGACTCTTCGGCTTCGAGATCGAGACACTGGTGGATCGCCGTCTCCGCGGCAGTTCTGAGATCGGCCATGGCTCGCGGTTCAGCGGAGACCCGAATATGTCTTGCGACGACGCCTCACGATCCGCCGGAACCGCTACGTGCTAGCCGGACTCACGGAGGATTCATACCCACGAAGCGTCGAGATTGGGCATAATGAGCAATACTGTGATCGACGCCGAGGCGGTTCGGGAGCGCGACGACGAGCTGTACGTCCTCGACATCCGCCCGACCTACAGCTACGAGGAAGCGCACATCCCGGGGAGTCACAGTCTCCCGATCTACGACCAGCTCAAGGGGGAGAACTTCATCGGACTCGATGTTTCGGCGGCCGAACTCCCCGACGACAAGGAGATCGCCGTCGTCTGTTTCAGCGGCTCGACCGCCGCCGTCGCCGCCGAGCGACTTCGCGAACTCGGGTTCGACGCGAAGGCGATGCGCGGCGGGATCACCAACTGGGACGCCAGCACGACAGGGACTGCCGCGACAGCCTGATCGACGCCGACTGGGGCGGCCACGACCCGCCACCGGTATTGAACAGAAACTGCAAAACACCTAAGCCCAGCGAGCGCGAAAGCGCCGGTAATGACCGAAGACATCGAGGAGATCCGCGAGAGGAAGCTCGAAGAGCTCCGAGAGCGAGCCGAGGAGGACGACGACGCGGACGACGCGCCGACGGAGCCGATCGCTGTCGCCGGCGCCGCCGACCTCGAATCGACGACCGACGAGCACGGCGTCGTGCTGGTCGACTTCTACGCCGACTGGTGTGGCCCGTGTCAAATGCTGGAACCGGTCGTGGAGACGATCGCCGAAGAGACCGAGGCCGCGGTCGCGAAAGTCGATGTCGACGCCAACCAGCAGCTCGCCGCGGAGTACGGCGTTCGCGGTGTCCCGACGATGGTGCTGTTCGCCGACGGCGAGCCGGTCGAGCGCCTCGTCGGCATGCAGGACGAGTCGAAGCTCCGAACGCTCGTCTCGTCACACACCGGCGCGTAGATGGGTGACGAACGGTCGATATCCCGCCGGCGCGCGATCGCCGGCGGCGTCGGCGTCGTCGCACTCGGCGGGAGCGTCGCGTATCTCGCCACCCGATCGGACTCTGATGCCGGAGTCTACGTCCCCGAGCGCTCTCACACGAGCCAGGAGACCACCGGGTTCGGGGTCGAACTCGCCGGGCGCCCGATCGCCGGCGACCCCGACGCGCCCGTCGACCTCTACTACTGGACGGACTACCTCTGTCCGTTCTGTGCGCAGTTCGACCAGGAGACGCTCCCGGCGGTCGGGCGAAACCACGTCGACACGGGGGAAGTACGGCTGGTCGCACTCTCCTACCCGAACATCGGCGAGTACTCGATGCCCGCAGCGGTCTGGAGCCGGTGTGTCTGGTCGCAGGTCGCCGCCGACGATCCGGCGGCGTTCTGGCGCTGGCACGCGTCGGTGTTCGAAGCACAGCCGGAGTCTGGAACCGACTGGGCCGACGAGGAGACGTTCACCCGGATCACCGAGGAGACCGAGGGCGTCCCCCTCGGGGCCGTCGACGACTGTCGAACGTCCCGAACCGAGGAGATCCGCGAGTCGATGGACCCGAACGTCGCGGTCGCACAGTCGTCCCGCATCAGGGGGACGCCCGGATTCGTGCTCTACAACCGGGAGACCGACACGGCCGGGAAGCTGGTCGGCGCCCACCCCTACGAGAACTTCGCCGACGCGATCGAGCAGGTGCTGAACGCATGACCGACGGGCGATCGCTCGGGCGCCCGGCGTGGCTTGGCCGGCTCCCGGCCGCGCTCGCCCATCCGCTGACGTCGGACAGACGACTCGTCGTCGCCGGCGGGGCGACGGCGCTCACTTACGCCGCGCTGATCTTGAGTACATTCCCCGAGTTCTCGGTGCAGTTGCTTGCTCGAAATCCGGGGGATCTGCTCTACGGCGTCGCGACGCTCACGCGAGAGACGTACCGAAGCGTCGGCTGGATCGGGCTGGGCCTGATCGTTGCCTACGCGCTGCTGGCCGGCGTCGCAGCCACGCACGCGGTCACGCTCTCTCGACGCGCGCGTCGGCGGAACGCGTCGACGCTGCTCGGGGTGCTCCCGGGCTTTCTCGCGGCAGGCTGTGCGGGCTGTGGCGCCGGGGTACTGGGAGCGCTCGGCTTCGTCGGCGCCATGGCGACGCTCCCATTCGACGGGAACCTGCTGCGTCTCGTCGGCCTGTCGCTGCTGGTGTTCTTCCTCGGCCGGACTGGCGACCCGCGGACGTGTGCGATCGACCGAGCTGAATCGTCCTGAGCGTCCTCGCGCGACGGCAGTTCGCGGTCGACTGCGGCATGACGAACCGCCGCCTACTTATCGGCTAGCGCCCCATCTACTCGCATGATCCAAGTCGGTGTGGTCGGCTACGGCACCATCGGGAAACGCGTCGCCGACGCGGTCGTCGCACAGCGCGACATGGAGATCGTCGGGGTCGCCAAGACCTCGCCCAACTTCGAGGCCGAAACCGCCGTCTCGAAGGGGTACAACCTCTACGCGGCCGTCGAGGAGCGCCGCGAGCTGTTCGACGACGCCGGCATCCCCGTCGCCGGCGATCTCGACGGCCTCGTCGAGGCCGCGGACGTGATCGTCGACGCCACCCCCAGCGGTATCGGCGCCCAGAACCGCGACGTGTACGAGGCCCACGACACCCCCGCGATCTACCAGGGCGGCGAGGATGCCGACGTGGCCGACACGTCGTTCAACGCCCGCGCCAACTACGAGGACGCGATCGGTGCGGACCACGTCCGCGTGGTCTCCTGTAACACGACTGGGCTCTCGCGCCTGCTCGCGCCGCTGCGTGAGGAGTACGGCGTCGAGAAGGCACGGGTGACGCTGGTCCGCCGGGGCGGCGACCCCGGCCAGACCGGCCGCGGCCCCATCGACGACATCCTCCCCGACCCCGTCTCGCTGCCGAGCCACCACGGCCCGGACGTGAAGACGATCTTCCCCGACGTTTCGATCGACACGCTCGGGCTGAAGGTGCCGGCGACGCTGATGCACATGCACTCGGTGAACGTCACCCTCGAGAGCGACGCCGACGCCGAGGCGGTCCGCGATCTGCTCGCCGAGGAGTCCCGGACGTTCCTCGTGCCCGGCTACGCAGGCATCGACGGCTCGGGCAAGCTCAAGGAGTTCGCTCTCGACTCTGGCCGCTCCCGCGGCGACGTTTGGGAGAACTGCATCTGGGAGGACTCCATCGCCGTCCGCGGTGACGATCTCTACCTGTTCCAGGCGATCCACCAGGAGTCCGACGTGGTGCCCGAAAACGTCGACGCGATCCGCGCGATCACCGACAGCGCGAGCAAAGCCGAGAGCATCGCGACTACGAACGAGACCCTCGGTATGGGGCTCGGTCGGGACCTGTAACGGCTACGCTTCCGTTTTCGGTCGACAGTGCTCCAGAGTCTCGACGGCGACCAGCGGCTCGCCCGTGAGCGCACGGATGTACGCGCCGCCGGCGATCGAGACGTGTGAGAAGTCGGTCTCGTCCAGCCCGTACATCCCGATCGCGCGGGAGGTGTCGCCGCCGCCGACGACCGAGAAGCAGTCGGTGTCGGCGATCGCCTCGAGCACGCCCACCGTGCCGTCGGCGAAGCGCTCGTCCTCGAAGACGCCCAGCGCGCCCTTCACGAACACCGCCTCGCTGTCGGCGACGATGTCGCGGTAGCTGTCGATCGACGCCGAGCCGACGTCGAGGAACGACGTACTCTTCTCGTCGATCTGCCAGAGCGCGATCTCGGCGCGCTGGTCGTACTCGTCCGCGTACGCCAGATCCAGCGGCAGGTGGATCTGGTCGCCGCGCTCGTCGAGCACGGCCCGGATCGTCTCCTCGTTTCGCTCCCACTGCTCGTCGAAGCGGTCCGAGCCGCCCACGTCGTGACCCACGGGGTGGCCCGCCGCCCGGAGGAACAGTTCGCCCGCGATACCGCCCAGACAGAACGCGTCGACCTTGTTGCCGATGGCGTCCATCACCTGAATCACGTCGGTCGCCTTCGTCCCGCCGACGACCATCGTCACCTGCCCGTCGAACTCTCGGGTGGCGATGGCGGAGTTAGCCTCGTACTCCGTCTCCATCACGCGGCCGGCGTAAGCCGGGAGCACGTGCGGGAAGCCCACGAGCGAGGCGTGGCCGCGGTGGGCCGCCGAGTAGGCGTCGTTGACGTAGGCGTCGGCGGCGTCGGCGAGCGTCGCGACCAGGTCGGAGTTGGCGTGGGCTTCGGGGTCGCGGTCGGCGAGTTCGTCGTCGTGCATCCGGACGTTGTCGAGCAGCAGCACCTCGCCCGGGTCGGCGTCCGCGATCGCATCGATCGCCGTCGCGCCGCAGATGTCGTCGACGTACTGCACGTCGCGGTCGAGATGGTCGCTCAGGATCCCGGCGTGCTGATCGAGGTGGGTGAAGTCGTCGCGGCCGGGACGGCCCTGGTGAGCCAGACAGACCACCCGGTGGCCGGCCTCGGCCAGCTCCGAAACGGTGCGGGCGTGGCGCTCGAACCGACGGTTGTCCTGGACGGTTCCGTCCTCGATCGGGGAGTTGAGGTCGAGGCGGACGAGCACACGAGCCTCCGAGAACCGCTCGGAGAGCGCATCGAGCGTCGCGAAAGAAGCCATCGTCCCGCGATTGGGGCCAATCGCACTTCAAACCGACCGGTTCCGTCGGCGTCGACCGACGAGATTCCGGGAAGGGACCACGATAGCCACCGACAGAAGGCTTTTGAGCGGTGCTGGTCTACCCTCTTCCATGCGTAGGGATGACCGCGAAGACCCGTTCGGCGACATCTTCGACGAGATCGAGCGGATGATGGGGGGAAGTCGGGAGGAGGCCGACGGCGACGCCCACGTCGACGCCTTCGACGAGGGCGACCAGCTCCGGCTCGTCGCGGACCTTCCCGGCGCGAGCAAGGACGATATCTCGCTGCAGTGCGACGGCGAGACGCTGACGATCGATGCTGGCGAGTACCGCGAACGGGTGCGGCTCCCGACCCGCGTCGACGAACACAGCGCCGAGGCGACGTTCAACAACGGCGTGCTCGAGGTCAGCTTCGAGAAGTCCGACGACGCGGCCGACATCGACCTCTCCTGATCGGCGCCGCGCGCCCTTACTCTGCGGTTTTCCGGATCAGCGCCGCTAGTCGGTCGTAAAAGCCGGGCTCGTACTTCGTCGCGTCGTCGACCGTCGGGCGCGCGTTGGTCTCGTTGACGACCAGTCGGTTATCGGTCTCGAGGAGGTCCACCCCGAGGTAGTCGATCTCCAGCACCTCGGCCGCCTGTTCGGCGAGTTCCTGCGCCTTCGGCGGGAGCGAGACGCCCTCCGCCACCGCGCCGCGGTGAACGTTGTGTTTCCACTTGCCCGTCTCGGTCTCCGCTGCCGGCAGTCGCCGCTCGACGGCGCCGGCGTACTCGCCGTCGACGATCATCGCGCGGTAGTCCCGCGCGTCGGGGAGGTACTCCTGGAGCAGGTACGAGCGGTCGCCGGTGGCTCGGAAGTCGTGCACGAGATCGAGGTAGTCGGTCACGCCCAGCAGCGAGTCCGGATCCTCGACGCGGGCGACGCCGATGCCGCGGGTGGTCGAGTTGGGCTTGATCACGAGGGAGTCGACCCCAGCGCGGGTCTGGAGCGCCTCGGCGGCGGCGGTGACGGCGTCGTCGTCGACGGGGTTGGAGACGAGCGTCGTCTCGGGGACAGGGAGGTCGGCCGCGGCGAGGGCGGCGAGCACCTCCGCCTTGTTGCGGGAGGTGAGGATCGCCTCGCGGTCGTTGACCCAGGGAACGTCGAGTGCGGCCGCGACCGCGCCGCCCTCCATCAGCCGGGAGGGGAACACGAGCCCCGCGTCGACGCTCGGCAAGGCTGGATCGGATAGCGACAGCGTTCGCTCGCTGGCTTGCACGGCGACGACATCGATTCCGCGGTCGTCGAGCGGGTCGCGGATGCGCTCGAACGTCTCCTGTTGGGTGGCGACGGCGAGGCGGAGCATACCCGGAACTACGGGCGGCCGGGGTTATAGCCGGGCGGTTCCGGAAACCGGTCGCGGCTTAGTTGGCGTAGTAGTACTCGCCGTCGCGCTTCTGCTCGCGGTCCTTCTGGCTCCCGGGCTTGTTGATCCGGGGGCGGCCCGTCCGCTCGTCGCGGCGGAACGTGATGTCCAGATCCGCGAGGAAGTCGTTCATGCCGGCGCGCATCTCCTGGGCGGGCCGGGCGGTCCCGTGGTCGGCGGGTTCGCCGTCGAACACCATCAGCCGGTCCGACAGCAGGTCGATCATGTAGATGTCGTGGTCGATCACCATCGCTGTCGCGTCGTGGTTCTCGGTGTAGCGGCGGATGGCGGACGTGGCCTGCACGCGCTGCTCCACGTCGAGGTGGGCGGAGGGCTCGTCGAGCAGGTACAGGTCGGCGTCCTCGGAGAGGCAGGCG
>Ga0207754_100050_pt1 | contig 124260 bp, 128 predicted proteins | sample A23E1SouthBayCA_FD_187728 | JGI IMG/M metagenome (GOLD analysis project Ga0207754, IMG submission 187728) | Aerobic enrichment media microbial communities from Eden Landing Ponds, California, USA - A23 E1 (SPAdes) | ecosystem: Environmental > Aquatic > Marine > Unclassified | place: Emeryville...
GAGTCCCCCTATCGCACTGTCGTGCAGTGTAAAGGTTTCGCGCCTGCTGCGCCCCGTAGGGCCCGGTATCTTGTCTCAGATACCGTCTCCGGGTTCTTGCTCTCACAACCCGTACCGATTATCGGCACGGTGGGCCATTACCCCACCGTCTACCTAATCGGCCGCAGCCACATCCTATGGCGCCGGGGCGTTTCCAGCTCTCGACACTCCAGTCTAAGAGCTGTATCGGGTATTAGCCTCAGTTTCCCGAGGTTATTCCCGTCCATAGGGTAGTTTGGCCACGTGTTACTGAGCTATCTGCCGCGGGTCTAAACCCGCGCGACTAGCATGGCTAAATCGGACTCCGATAGCAATGGCCTCCGGCAGGATCAACCGGAATGTCCCCTGCAGAGCAGGGGGGTTAGGCGGGATCACGTCCACTGTTACCCGTGGACGTGGTCGCTATCGAAGAGCGTCCGACGACACTCGTCGACCGAGTGTCACCGAACTACTAGGGCTAACATCAGATCCCATCTTGACGGCGGACCGCAGGTGTGGAATCCTCATTTCTTCGGACCTGAACGTTGTCCCGAGGGCATCATAAACCCTTCGAGTCGTGTTCGACGAGGGGTGCTCGTCGTGATGGTCCGGGTGGCCAGGGGTCGTCCCCGGCCGGGCATCGTTGCGTACTTTCCGAACGCCCTGTTACACTTAAGGGCATCGGACCCGGCTCGCCCCCGATTCGGGGGAACGAGCCGGGTGTTCGCGTTCCATCCGAGCAGCCTGGTATACTTAAGGCCGTCGGATGGTTTCGAAGCCCGGCAGGACGCGACTGCCCTGCGCCGCTTCGTACTCAATCGGATGGGCGGGGATTACTTAAGGCCGTCGAACGAACCCCGCTACGCCATGCGATTACATGGGTACATGGCATCACTTTGAATGACAGATGGAGTCCACTCGGAAGGAGTCCAGTCCTGGTGAGACTCCCGGCTGGACAGCCGTAACCGGTCTCACCATCCCGTGGTGGCGAGGATCTGCACGAAGTTACGGCCGGCAGTACGAGCAACACTGCTCATCGGTCCCGGATTGATACGGGGCATTGTAGATCTGGCCCGGATCGACCGCACGACGACGTGAGATCGATTCGGAAAAACGGCTACAAGACTCCGTATGCGAGAGGAATGTCGCGCAGCTGGAGGTCAGTCGCTCATCCCGCGCAGCGTACGTGCGGTCGGACTGAGTGTGGCCGCGCACGTGGACGTGGGCACGCGAGAGGTAAATGGGTCTCGACACTGTCGGCTGGTGGCCGTCGAAAAATCGAGAAGGTTGGCCGGTTCAGATCTCGTCGAGGTGTTCGACACCCTCTTTCGAGACGTTCCCTTTCGTGATGTCGCCGGGCATCCAGCCGGGTTTGTCGTCGGGGGCTTCCTCTTCCCAGGCCCACCCTTCGTAGATGTGGACCTTGTGTGTCCCCTTTTCGCGGAGCCGGAGCTCTTCGGGATCTGCGTCGTCTTCGCTGTCGGCGGGATCGAGTCGTCGGGCAGCCTTCAGCGCTGCCTGACGCGGTGTTCCACCCGAGAAGACGCTCGTTTCGTCACCGTCCTGTGTTCGGAGCGCAAAATTGCGCTTGTCCTTGTCGCGTGCCATGGTTTTCACCGCTCCATGTCAATGGAGCACATGACCCAATATAAATATACCCCTGAATCGGCCGGTGTTGCCGCGTTACGTTTATATAGGATGATCGCGAGAGCGCCGAAAATCGGGCCGAGGCGGGTCGTCGTCACCCTCGCGCGCGAGACGGTATCCGTCGCGGGCCTCGCACGGTAGACTTAAGTATATCCTACGGCGATGCACGGAGTAGGATAGCGCGATGGTGCGAAAGAAGAAGCTCAGCCCAAGTGGCGCCAAAGACGACGATGGCGAGTACCACAACGTTCACATTAACATCCACGAGGACGAACTCGCAGTCGCCGGGATGGAGATCGGCGACGAGGTGTTCGTCCGCGTGAGAGACAACAAGATCATCATCCAGAAAGCAGACCCAGAGGACGTCGAACACGAGTTCTAACGGCACCATCACGGGACACGTACCGTCGTATCACCCGACGACGCGGAGACCCAGATGAACCTCTACGACATCGCACGGCCGCTGTTGTTCCAGCTCCCGGCAGAGACAGCCCACGGTACGGTCCACCGGCTCCTCTCGTTAGCCGACGAGACTCCGATCACGTCGACGATGGCGCGCCACTACACCGTCGACGACGAACGCCTCGCAGTCGAGGCGTTCGGCCAACGGTTCGCGAACCCGGTCGGCGTCGCCGCGGGCTTCGACAAGAACGCGGAGATCCCGGGCGCGCTGGGGGCACTCGGGTTCGGGTTCGTCGAGGTCGGCGGCGTCACGGCTGACCCCCAGGGCGGTAACCCGCGCCCGCGGATGTTCCGCCTCAAGGAAGACGGGGCAATCATCAACCGGATGGGACTGAACAACCACGGTGCAGCTGTCGTCGGCGAACGACTCGCGCGCACGAACGCGCCTGTCCCTGTCGGCGTCAACATCGCCAAGAGCGAACACGTCGGGGGTGACGACGCGCCCGCCGACTACCGGGAGACCTACGAGCAGGTCGCCGACGGGGGCGACTTCTTCGTCGTCAACATCTCCTGTCCCAACTCCCAGGGGTTCGAGGAACTCCAGAACAAGGAGTCGATGGCGTCGATCGTCGGCGAACTCAAAGACGCCGGTGCAGGCCCATTGCTCGTCAAGCTCGCGCCCGACCTGCCGGATCCGGCCATCGAGGACGCACTTGCGATCGTCCGCGATTTCGACCTCGACGGCGTCGTCGCGACCAACACCTCCACAGAGCGTCCCGCGTCGCTACGCAGCGAGAACCGCGTGGAGACCGGAGGCCTGTCGGGCAAGCCCATCGAGGACCGGGCGACCCGGATGGTTCGTTTCGTCGCCGAGCGCGTCGACGTGCCGGTCGTCGGCGTCGGCGGCGTCTCGTCGGCCGAGGGGGCCTACCGGAAGATCCGGGCCGGTGCGACGCTGGTCGAACTGTACACCGCGCTCGTCTACGAGGGACCGTCGCTGGCCCACGGGATCAACGAGGGGCTGCTCGAGCTGCTCGAAGAAGACGGGTTCGAGAGCATCGAGGACGCGGTCGGCGCGGATCTGTAGGCCGAAGAGGGTCCTGTAGCCGGAGTCCTTAGGGACGAGACGGTCGTCAAGTCGAGTAGATGGATTCGATTCGAGCAGCAGCGACGCGACTGCGCCACAACTGGCGTCGCGTCGCAGCCGTCGTCCTCGCGGTACTCCTCCTCGGGGCGGCCGGCGGCGCGCTCTACTTCAGCCAGGGCTTTCACGGGAACGCGGGGAGCATCGAGCAGGTGCGCACGAGCGAGACCGTCAGCATCGAGCAAGCCCACGGCGGGTACGTCCTGTCCCCGGCGAACGCGTCGACGACCGGGACGGCAGTGGTCTTCTACCCGGGCGCACGCGTGGAACCGGACGCCTACCTCGCGACGTTCGCACCGATCGTCGAACACGCTGGCGTCACCGTCTACGTGCCCGACCTGCCGCTGAACGTCGGCCTGCTTGGCGTCGGCACCGCGGGCGAGATCCAGCAGTCGGCACCCGCCGTCGACCGCTGGTACGTCGGCGGCCACTCGCTGGGCGGCGTGGCGGCGTGTCGCTACGCATCGAACAGTCCCGAACGGGTCGACGGACTCGTGCTCTTCGCGTCGTACTGCGACCAGAACGTGAGTGAGCAGGAACTGGCGGTCCTGAGCGTCACAGGCACCCGGGACACCGTCCTCGATCGGGCGGCCTACGACGACGCGCGCGGTCGGCTCCCCGCCGACGCTGTGTATCGGGAGATCGACGGTGCGAACCACTCGCAGTTCGGGAGCTACCGCGGCCAGCGCGGCGACGAACCGGCGGCGATCAGTTACGAGGAAGCCCACGACCGGATCGCCACCGCCGTCGTCGAATGGCTCGGCTGGAACAACAGCAAGAGAGGGTGAAGCAGGTTCCGTCCACGTCGGGTCACTCGCTCCGCTCGCGACCGTTCGCGGAAAAACGTGGGTGAAAAAGACGACGCTCACTCCGTTCGCGTCGGTGCTACTCCAGTGCGTCCAGTCGGAACTCGAAGGCCGCGACAGGCACTTCTAGGTCGTGTTCGACGAGCACTTCGGGGTGGACCTCGCCGATCACGCCGACAGCCTCGCCGTCGAGTTCGACGGCGGCGGTGCGGCCGTCGATGAACGTCGGGTGCTCCGTCGGCGGCGTCGTCAGCTCTTTGTCGAAGTTGGCGGCGATCGCCTGCAAGCGGGCCTTGGCGTCCTCGTAGGAGGCGTCGTGGCGCGCGACCGCGGCGGCCACGGTGCGGTGTTCGGCGACGTTGGTGTTGGTCGACTCATCGACCTCGGCGGCCAGGCCGATCTCCGCGAGATCCTGCGGGTAGGATCGGTGAGTGTTGTTCTCGAGGACGAGCATGATCGAGGGCAGGGCCCACGAGCGAAGCATCGTGTAGTCCTCGCTGTAGGGCTCCTGGATCGTGACGGCTTCCCCGCCGCCGACAACGTCTGAGTCCTGCGAGACGTTCAGGCGCTCGTAGTTGTGCGCCTCGCTGATCATGTAGAAGTTCAGGAGATCCTCGAAGCCCAGTCCCACGAGCACGTCGCGAGTGGCCCGCTCCAGTTTCGAGCGGTCGTGACGGCCACCGACCGTCGACACGTCCGGGTAGCGCGGTTCGAGCGTGTTGAAGCCGTACGCGCGGCCGAGGTCGTCGATCACGTCGATCGGGTGGAGCGCGTCAACGCGATAGGGCGGGATCTCGATCTCGTACGCCTCGATCTCTTCGTTCCCGTCCGGGTCCGCTCGGCTGGCGTCAAGCCCCGACCGCTCGGCCAGATCGGCCACGTCGCGCTCGTCGAGTTCGACACCGAGGATCGTCTCGATACGATCGTGCGCGACAGTCTTCGTCTTCGTCTGGAGGTCCGGCCGGACGAACGACCGGCCCGAGTACTCGCCGGGCGCGTCGTCGGCGTACTCGACGTTCACTTCCTCGACCCTGCCGCCGCGGGCGTCCAGCGCGTAGCAGACGATGTTCAGCATGTGGTCGATCGTCCACTGGTCGGTGCCAGTCATCTCGATGAACAGGTCCCGGGAGTCCGCGGTGACCTCCGTCCGTTTGCCGTTGATCACCGGCGGGAACGAGAACAGGCCGACCGAATCGTAGATCGCCGGAACGGTGTCCAATCCCGCGACGAGGTCGGCGTACTCGACGCCGATGTGGTGCTCGGAAAGCACCTCGGCGGGTGTCATGGCTGCGTCGCCCTCCAGCGGGACGAACTCCTCGCCCTCGGGATCGATCCCGGTGTAGCGGATCGATTTCTCGGCACCTTCGCCGGACGAGACACGGGCGTCGTCTCGCTCGGCCTCGGTCTGGTCGCCACTGGACGCCGAACCGCCCTTCAGCATCGTCAGGTCGTGGACGCCGATCGCGCCCTTCGCGCGCTTGCGACCCATCGTCGCGTGCAGTTTCTCCTGAAGCTGGATCAACGAGTCCAGCGAGTCCTCATCGAGATCCAGCCCGCGCACGACCGCTCCCGTGACGTAGGGTCGTTCCTCGGGCGTGCCGTCGACCTCGATGGTCCACTCGGCGTCGTTCGTCGACGGGACGTACACACCGCGGTCGTCGCCGTACTGGTAGCGCAGCGACCGGGCGATTCCCTCGACGGAGAGGCGGTCGAGACGGTCGGGGGCGAATTCGAGTTCAAAGCCGCCGTCCTCCGACTCGCCCTCGAATTCGAGGCCGAGGTTGAACAGATCGTCTTTGAGTGCCTCGTCGCCCTTGTCGGCGTGGCCGGTCAGTTCGCGCAGTTCGTCGGGGTCGATGTCGACAGTCGGCATCAGTAGAGCACCTCCTCGCTCCGCAAGAAGTCGAGATCCACGAGCGTGCCGTGCACGTCGCGGATGTCTTCGGCACCGGTCACCAGCATCAGCAGTCGCTCCAGGGCCAGCCCCCAGGCCATCACGTCACAGTCGACGCCGAGCGGTTCGAGCATCTCGGGCCGGAAGATCCCGGAGTTGCCGATCTCGATCAGCGCGCCCGTCTCCGGGTGGCGACCGAACAGCTCGAAGCTGGGCTCCGTGTACGGGTTGTAGTGGGGCTTGAACTGGATGTCCGTGATGCCGAACTGCTCGTAAAACTCCTCGAAGGTCCCCATCAGATCACGCACCGAGAGGTCCTCGGCCATCACCCAGCCCTCGATCTGGAAGAACTCCAGCAGGTGGGTGGCGTCCAGCGTGTCGTTCCGGTAGGCCTTCTCGATCGAGAAGAAGCGCTGGGGCGGTTCGAGATCCCCCATCGCCTCCCCCGAGAGATGTCGGGCCGTCATCGACGTGGTGTGTCCGCGCAGCGCCAGCGCCTTCGCGAAGTCGAGATCCCACGGCGAGTGGTAGCCCTCACCGTCCGGCCCGACGCCCTCGCGGTGGGCCGACTCGACGCGTTCGACGAGGTCCGCTGGGAGGTCGTCGATCTGGGCCGGGGTATCCAGCGCGAAGCGGTCCCAGTGGTTGCGCGCCGGGTGGTCCTGGGGCATGAACAGGCAGTCGTTAATCCAGAAGTCGGCGTCGACGGTGGGGCCCTGCATCTCCTGGAACCCCATCCCGACCAGCGTGTCCTTCACGTTCTCGGCCTGCTGGCGCAGGACGTGTTTCTTGCCGGTTTGGACGGCCTCGGCGTCGGCGTCGACGTTGTACTCGGCGAACTCCACGTCCCGCCACTCGCCGGAGGTCAGCAGTTCGGGCGTGACCTGACCGACGGTCTCGGCGACCTCGACGCCCTCCATCAGCGCCGTCACGCCGTCGTCGGTCAGGCGAACCGAGCGGACGGTCGACTCGCTGATCTCGACGAGCCCGCGGCGGTCCAGTTGTGAGAGGACGTCCTCGTCGTCGACGCTCTCGCCGTCGTTCAACGTGTCGAGGGCGGCCGCCTCCTCGTCGCTGTCGGGATCGGCGTCCGGGTCGGCAGCGACCTCGCCGCTGTCGATCTCGCCGTACCCCTTGCGGGCGAAGTTCGACAGCGCGATGTCGACGGCTGGCCCCTCCAGGCCGGCCGCACCGATGACCTGCCCCATCTGGGCCGGTTCCTCGTCGGCCCCGGCGTCGATGGCGGCCCGGTAGAAGCGGACCTCCGGAAGGCCCTCGTCGCGGTACTGCCGGCCCTCGTCGGTCAGTTCGGCGGTCTCGACGGTCGCTTCGCTCATCTCGACGAGCCCCTCTTCTTCGAGGGCGAACGCCGCGCCTGTCGCCGTCTCTGGTTTCACGCCGGCCTCGTCGGCCAGCGCGTCGATGCGCCTGTCGTCGTTTGCGTCGGCGGCCTCAAGGAGGGCCACCTGCGCGCGTGGTAGTCGCATTGGTCGTTGTCGGATACACCGCAGGTTCGTCAGTTAACGGTTCTCACTTGCCGACGCGGGACCGATCCCGCGGGACGACACTGCGTTCGGTGTCGCCACCCGGACGGTTTCGTCGGGGGTCGCCTCTCGACGCGCGCCCCGAGTCCGCCGCCCTAGGCGACGAAAAAGAACTCCGATCCCGACGCCGTCGCTGACTGGCAGACTGCACGCCCGATCCGGGGATCGGATGACATACCTCGTCCGTCGTCGTGGCCGTCAAAAAGCGTTGTGGAGCGGGGCGGTAGACGACCGTTAGTGACTAATCGAACCGTCTCCGAACAGGTCGCTATGGAGGGGGCAGAGCCGCGACGAGAGACGGAGTTGTTCAAGACGCTGGCCAACGAGACGCGGCTGAAGATCCTGCTGGCGATCGCCAGGCGACAGCGAGAACGGGGACCGCTGTCCTACGCCCAGATCATGGACGAGATCGGCATGGAGGACAGCGGTCGCTTCAACTACCATCTCGATCAGTTACAGGAGCACCTCGTCAGGCGGGAGGACGGCAAGTACGTCCCCAGTGCCAGCACGCACCGGCTCCTTGGATTGCTGGACAGCGAGTTGCTCTACGACGACACCGTCGTCGACCCAGTCACCGTCGGTGCCGCCTGTCTCCGCTGTGGCGACCCCATCGAAGCGATCTACGACTACGACTTCTACGTCAGCTGTCACACGTGTGGGGAGACCCGGCTCACGAAAGACACGAGCCCGAAGATCGCCCGCGAGCGGTCGCTCCGGACGGTCGCCGCCGAGGCCGACCAGCGGACCAGAGCCCACCTGCGGTCGATGTTGGACGGGCGCTGTCTGGCGTGCGGTGGGGACATCGAGTTCCGGATGTTCGACAGCGACGAGCAGTTCTATCCCTGTGGGTTGCTCGACGTGATCTGCACGATCGGCTGTCGCACGTGTTCGGACGGTATCGCGCCACTCTCGGTCGGGCAAGTGGTGCTGGGCCATCCCGAAGTCCAGCGCTACTGCGACAAGCACGACATCGACCTGAACGAACGTCCCCAGTGGGAGTACACCTGGACGCGCACCGACCGGTCGACGGAGATTCTCTCGCGGGATCCCTGGCACGTGCGCAAGTACTGCTACGTCGACGGCTCTCGCCTGATCGTCGAACTCGCCGGCGACGGCACCCTCGAGTACGTCGATCACCTGCTGGTCGCGCCCTGATACGGGCAGTTGTCGTGCCTAGCCAGCCAGTGAGACCCGCACAGTCTCGTTGGACGGTGTCTCGAAGGCGACCGACTCCAGCAACGCCTCGTTGCCCGCCAGCAGCACCGTTCGGTCGTCGTCGATCCGCACGAACCGGAAGCGATAGTCGTCGGTCTCGGCGCGCCGGTTGGCGAGGTGATCCCGTGCGGCCGCCGCGAACTCGTCGGCCTCGGCCGGGGAGTCCCAGCGCTGGATCCAGACGTAGCCCGACTTGTCGTCGAGGATCGGCTGCACGCGAAGCTGTTTGTCGTTCCCCAGCCCGCGGCCGCGGCGCTCGCTCGCGACCAGTGCAGTCTCCACGGACGGGAAGTCATGGATTCACCAAAGAGTGCCGGAAGGAAAACCCCTCTGTGAACTGTAGTTCACGAGAACGAATCACACAGAGACTGACGGAAACAAAGTCTCCGATACTGGACGTGCGAGCGACTGTGGGACGGTGTCGATCGATGCCGCCGACAACTGAATCGCAAAGCTGATCTCGTCGACAGTATCGTTATGGGCCGGTTGATCGGCGATGGCGGCATCATGACCGAACTCGACGCCGACTGCGAGGGGTGTGAACGCCATCGCCTCCCGACGGAGGAGCGACCGGAGCGGTGAGGAAAACCGCGGAGTGACCCCCCAGGACTGGCAGAGGGTGATTCGAGTGGGGGAAAGAGACGAGGATCGTGTCAGAGGCACGACGATCCATCGGGGCAGCGACGAGTGGGTACTCCGCTGGATCCCGACGGTCGTTCACAGGATCGAGCGCCACAAAGGCGTTCTGTGAAAAGTATTTCACACGGCGACGCTACCGCGTGCGATCGCTGTCCAGTTCGATGTCCAGTTCGTCGAGTTTGTCTTCCCACTCGGCACGCTTTTCCTGGTGATCTTCGAGGAACGCCTCCATGAGTTCGGCGGCCTGCTCCTTGCACCCGCCACAGAGCCGTTCACCGCCGACGCACTCCTCGTAGACCTCGGTCGCGAACTCGTCGTCGTCGCCGGCCAGCAGGTAGGCGTACAGTTCGTAGACAGGACACTCGTCGGCCTTCCCGCCCTTCTCGCGCTGTTCCTCGGCGGTCTGTCGGCCGCCCGTCGTCGCCGATTTGACCTTGTCGTACCCCTCCTCGGGGTCGTCCAGCAGGCTGATGTGAGAGGCCGGGATCGACGAGGACATCTTGCCGCCGGTCAGCCCGGTCATGAAGCGGTGGTAGATCGACGAGGGCGGGCGGAAGCCGTAGCCGCCGTGGTCCATCTCGACCTCGCGAGCCAGTTGCTGGGCCGCGTCACGGTCCATCTCGAAGGCGTCGACGTGCTCGTCGAAGACACGCTTCTCCCCGTCGACGGCCTCGATCAGCGCCTCGAAGGCCTCGTCGGTGGCGTTGCGGTCGAGAAAGCGAGTCCGAGGCCGGAGCGGTTCCTTGCCCGCCGCCCGGAGCTTCTCGATCACTTTCTTGCGCACGTCATCGGGTTCGATCTCGGCCTCGATCCAGTCGGCGGCGTCCTCACAGCGGACGCGCTCGTCGGCGTCGAGGGTCGCACTGAGCGCCTCGTAGGCCGCCCCGAGCAGTTCCCGTTCGCCGTCGTCGACGGCGAAGCTCGCGTACGCCCGCGTCACGCCGAAGTAGCGCATTCGTGCGGCAAGATCCCGGGCCAGGCGCATGTGGGGGTCCTGATCCGGCCCGACGGGAATCACGGTCGGCTTGGGTTCGTCGAGCTGGGGGTAGAGGATGTCGGCCATCTGGGTGACGACCGACTGCATGTGGCTGATATCGGTCTCGCCGTCGAAGTCGTAGATGGCCTGCAACTCGGAGTAGTTCGCCTCCGCGCCGAGTTCGAACGCCAGATCCTGCACTTCGCGGTTGTCGGACTGGCGGTACAGCTCGCCCCCCTCAGGATCGAACCCAAGCGCCAGCAAGGAGAGGATGTAGTTGGTGGCGTGCTCGTCGATCTCGTCCCACGGTAGTTCGCGGGCGCTGTGGGCTTCGAGGTCGGCAATCAGCCCGTAGGCGTCCCCGCCCTGCTGCTGGTGCCAGATGATCTCGTCGAAGACGAGTTTGTGGCCGATGTGGGGGTCGCCCGTCGGCATGAACCCCGAGAGCGCGGCGAAGTCGTCGCCCTCGCGCATGGCGCGGGCGACCGGGCGGTAATCCCGGTGGCCGAAGATGACGCCCCGTCGCATCAGATAGTGGGGGGCGGGTACCTCCGGGAGCACCTCGTCGAACTCCTCGATGCCGAACTGCTCGAACAGTTTGCGGTAGTCCGAGACCGTCGAGGAGCCCCACGGGTCCAGCGCCAGGTCGTCTGCGCCTTCAGCTTCGGTTCCACCGTCGGGGAGCACGTCACGCTCACGCCAGTCCGCGCCCGACGCTACGCTGTGGTCGTCGAGCGATCCCTCGTCGCGCGTGGGTTCGTCGTCTGTCATAGTCGAACTGACTGGCGCGAGCCAATCTATTCATCCGTAGGCAGGCGTCGGCGCAAAAAGGGTTCGCTTCGGGCGTGACTCAGGGCGTCAGGCGCTCGACGGCGAGCCACTCGATATCAGTGCCATCTTCTCCCTGACTGCTCTCGCCCCCGTCAGTCCCGATGAACGCGTAGGCCATCGTCTTGCGAACGCCGTGAGCCAGTCGAACGTCCAGGGCCAGATCCCGCGGTTCGAAGACGTGACCGGCGTCGAACACGCGCACGAGCAGTTCCGAGTGGCCCAGATCGTCCACGCTCTCGACAGCGGCGTAGGTCCGAAAGTCCGCACCGAACTTGAAGCCGGTCTTGGGTGCGACGCCGCCGTCCCGCAGCGCCTCGTAGACCGACAGCCGGCGATCGAAGCGCTCGCCCTCGACCGACCGGCCGCGTTCGATCACCGCCTCTGGACCGCCATCGACCCGAAGCGATCCCGTCTCGGCGAGATAGGCGGCCTCGACGAGCGACAACTGCACGGCGTCGGTGTCCTGCTCGTCCATCGGCTGGCCGTAGAAGGCCTGTTCGTAGAGCTCGGCGGGTGGCTCCCAGCAGACGACGCGATCGGCGAGCAGGTCGCCCTCGGTCGTGGGGACCGCAGACTGGCTCGTCCCGGTCACGTCCGGCCGCCGGGTCTCGAAGTAGCTGACCTCGCTCTCCTCGTCGACGACCGCCAGCGCACAGTCGCCCAGTCCGTCGGCGGCGACGGTCTCGCGCTCGCTGACGACCCGGATCCGGTAGGCGACGGCGTCGTCCCACGGCCCCTTCCCGCGAGGGTAGACGACGAAGTCACAGCCGTCGGGGTCGTCGACGCGCTCGGGTGTCGCAGGCGAGCAGTAGAACCCCCGGTCCCGGAGGTCCTTGTAGACGAAGAAATCGACTTCCGAGACCACCGACGATGCGAGGAACTCCCGGAGAGCCATCCCGTCCACGCCGCCGAGGTCGCCCCGATAGAGCAGGTGGGCTGCCTCGACAGGTGCGAGTTCGAGTTTCCCGGCGTCGACCGGCCGACCGTACCCCCGCGAGTCGTAGTAGCGCTCGCGGGCCTGTGTGCCCGCCCGCACGACTCCGTCCGCAAGCGTCGCGTCCATACCCGAGGGTCCGCGCGGGCGAGTAAAGCCCCTGTGGGTTCAGTCCGTCGACGGGAGTGGGATGTGTGAGCGGGACGAGACACCGTACGCACCCCTGGCGGTTCGTTCCGCGGCTCTCACGGCTCGCTGCGTTCGCCGTTCGAGTGTTCCGAGGTCGACCTGCGGCCGACCTCGCAAGTCGCGTCGAGACACCGCCGCCCGCTCGCGGTCTCGAACAGCGGGAGGCCGCAGGCGCAGGTGTCGACGACGACTCCGGTCGGGATAGCGAAGGCGGTCTCGCAGTCGGGGTGGTGCTCACAGCCCGCGAACAGGCCGCCCTTCCTGACGATCCGGAGGTCGCCGTCGCAGTCCGGACAGCCCCACTCGCGGTCGAACACGTCGGTGACACGGTCGTCGAGCGAGTCACACTCCCGGTCGAGACAGAGTTCGAAGGCCTGCCCGCGCTCGGTTCGAATGGTTGGGAGTCGGCAGTCCCGACAGCGTCCGCCCGTGATCGTCGCGTCGCTGGGCAACCCGTAGCGGTCCGAACAGCCGGTACACCGAACCGCACCGTTCGAATGGACCAACGTCCCCGGGCAGTCCGGGCAGTCGCCGACCGGGACGCCGGCCTCCGAAACCGGATACCGGGCACTCCCGTGTTCGTCGTGGGTCACCACCCGGAGGAGTTCGTCGCCGTCGCGGGCGACGACGACGCCGTCGTCGATCCGGACGCTCTCGGGTCGTGTGAGCCACGCGACGGGCTGGTAGCCGTCGGCGTCGTGGACGAGGACGGTGTTGTCAGGTTTGACCACCACGAGCACCTCGCCGCGTTGCTCGCGGGTGCGTCCGGTCCGCCCGTTCGTCGCCTCGAACATCGTCGTACAGTCGCCGGCCATGACGTGCATACCGTCGTGCATAGACCGGGCTGGCCCCGTTCCAGTACTTGAACCTGTGGCTGGGAAGGGGGTGGTGGTCAGAGAAGTGGCCGTTGCTGTTGTCTTCAGATCACGATCGTAGCGGTCGCTGATCGAGCAAACGTGTCACGGAGAAACGGACCATGGATCGGGGACCAGTTCGGGCGTGCAGGGGGTGCGCGTGCAGGGATTCTAGGGAGGCGGAAGTGGGACGCAGGGGGGCACCGCGTGCGGGTTCAGGGAGAGGAGCCGTGTGCGGGGAGCTTATTCGTCCCGGCCGTGTCCGCGGCCGAGACCAAGCGCGGCCACGTGGAGCGCGAGCGTGGCCACGAGGAGGAACAGCTCCTGTCCATCGAGTCCGCCGAGCATGAGTGCGGGGTAGGCCAGGGGGAGTGCCACAGCGGTCCAGAATGCCGTCGTCTCGACGGGTCGGAACGCGAGCGTTTTGAGAGACTGTGCGTCGACGGCGGGGGACTCGGAGTCGAAGGGCGTTGCGATGGACATTGGAGCGGTCTCCTCACTCACCCCATGACACCACACCCCCATATAAAGGGGAGACGGTTGGAAGAAATTTAGATCGTTTCAGTCGCGTAGCCGGAATTTTACAACGATTCAGAGACAGTTCGTTCGTTTTCAAACTGTCTGAAAACCTTTTATAAAATTTATTCGGGCTTCTAACGCTGTATCAGTGATCGGGGTCGTAGTCGGCACCGGCGAGCACAGTCAGGATGTGAACCACCAGCAACACCGTCACGACCGAGACCGACCAGGTCGTTTCCAGAACGAGCAGCGGGAGATAGACGGCAGGTAACACGACCGCGAGCCAGAAGGCCGTCGCTCGCAGGGCGACAGTCGCGTAGGTCGGGAGCTGTCGCAGTCGGTTCACCGCCGCACGCGAGCGGGTCACGCCGCGCTGTATCCTGGTCTGCATCCCCAGCATCGAGGGTAGTAACATATTTCTCGTCCAACTATTTAACAGTGGTGTATGGTACCATAACACATAGATCGTCGAGTGGTTTCACGCATTAACTCGGCCAGCAGTCAGCCAGCAACAAACGAGCGTTCGAAAGCGGTCGAACACTACACCTATGAATCTCGACGGGAACGGGCAGGTATGGACGCCGTGTGTTTCGACATGGACGGAGTACTCGTCGACTCCGAGGACTACTGGATCGAACTGGAGCGCGAGCACGTCCTCCCGACCGTCGTCCCCGACGACGAGGTCCCTATCGAAGAGGTCACGGGCATCTTCTACGAGGAACTGTACGACATCCTCGCCGCGAAGTACGACGTCGCCGTCTCCTACGAGGAGTTCGTCTCGCTGTACGACGGTGCCGCCGAAGAGATCTACGGTGAGAAAGTCCGGTTGACCCCGGGCGTGCGCGACCTGATCGGGGAACTCCGCACTGCAGGCGTCCCCGTGGCGATGGTGACGGCTTCGCCCCCGGACTGGTACCAGATCGTTCTGGATCGGTTCGACCTCGACGACCTGTTCGACACCGTGGTCAGTGCCGCCGACCTCGACGGCCCGGGGAAACCGGAGCCGACGATCTACGAGCGCGCGGCCGCGAAGTTGGGCGTCGATCCGACGCGGTCGCTGGCCGTCGAGGACTCACATCACGGACGGACCGCCGCCAGCAGGGCCGGGATGACCGTCGTCGGGTTCGGCGTCGGGGCCGCGGCCGAGGGATCGACGGAGAACGCCGATCTCGTGGCCGACTCATCCGAGGAACTGGGCGACATAGTCCGTGCAGAAGTTCTGTAAGGCCTACTCCACCCGAATCGTCCGCGTCTCGCTGACCGGCGGCACCGGCAACTCGGGGAAACTGACTTCGATCGTGAAGTCCAGTTCGTCGGCGTCGCCGCCGAAAGCCGCGACCGGGACCGTCGCCGTCCCGAGATACGAGGGCTTGGTGGTCATCTCGTGGCCGTTGACCGTCACCCGGATGCCGGTGCGGGCGCTGCCGGCCACAGATTTGACGGTGACCTCGTGGAGTTCGCGCTGTCCCGTACCAATCCGGTCGGGGAAGTCGCCCCACTCGACGACGACCGCCGGAAGGTCGTCGGCGTTGTCCAGGACGCGCTCGGCGACGCTCTCGGAGAGGCCCGCCGCCACGAGGCCCGAGACGCCGGCGTCGACCACGTCCGCGGGCGTCCGGAAGCCCTCGGCGGCGAGCGTTCGTGCCCGCCCCGGCCCTATCCCGTCGATGGCGGTGAGGCCGACCGCGTCCTCGCTGACGCCGTTCTCGACGCGGGCCTCGACGCGGCGCGCGAGATTGGCTGCGCGTGCGCCGGCGAAGCGGTCGAGGAAGGCTCGCAGGGCGGCGAGCATCCGCAGGGCGTTCTGCTTGATCACCCACGCGTCGCTCTGGAGTTCGGAGGGCGTGGTGCCCGACATCGAGGAGCGCAAGATCGCGAGCACCTTTCGCTGACCGGCCGAGAGGTCCTCACCCCCCGAACCGACGACGGCGGCGACGGCGTCTTCCTCGTCACTGCGGGCGCTGACGCTGTCGAACTCCGTCGCACCCGCGATCGCCCGCAAGAGGTCGGACTCGGCGAGCGCGTCCGGCCCCTCCTCGGCCCGGTCGGCACAGTCCTTGAAGCGGCGGGCGGTCTGGAGTCGGAGGTAGAATTTGGACGCGAGGCGACCGAGCGGCGTCCCCTCGACCGAGAGGTCGTCCATCTCGACGAAGCCGTCGGCCACGAGATCCGCGAGCGTCGAACTGACTTGCTCTCGGAGGTCGCTCCCGGCGGCATAGCGGTCGGGCGCGGACTGGGCCCGCTGGTAGTAAAACGTCGTCTCCAGCCAGTCCATCACGTCCTCCACGTCGTGGAGCGTGCCGAGCGCGATCTCGGCGTTGAGGTGGGAGTCGAGATCGTCGGCGAGGCGGGACTCGATCTCCTTGCCGTCCCGCAGGAGCTGGCGGTACTTGTCGGCGTCCGCGCGATCGCAGACGATCCAGGCATAGCCCATGTCGTCGTAGCCGGGCCGGCCCGCGCGCCCGAGCATCTGGAGCACGTCCAGGGGGCTCATGTCCACTTCCCCTTCCAGCGGGTCGTGGAGCTTCGTGTCCCGGATCACGACACAGCGGGCGGGGAGATTGACGCCCCACGCCAGCGTGGAGGTCGAGAACAGCAACTGGATGAGCCCCTGCTTGAACCACTCCTCGACGCGGTTCTTGTCGTCGCGCGAGAGGCCGGCGTGGTGAAAGCCCACGCCGTCGAGGACGGATTGCCGGAGCGTGTCGTTGTCCAGTTCGGCGGCTTCGGTATGGAAATCGTATTCGCCCCGTGCGCCCATCGGCACGTCCCGCTCGACGATCTCGTCTCTGGCCTTCTTGGCGGCCTGGACGGTGTCCTGTCGGGAGGAGACGAACACGAGGGCCTGTCCTTCCTCGCGGATGTGCGGTTCCGACAAGTCCAGTGCTCGATAGAGCCGGCGGTACTTGTCTGCGAAGGCGTTCTCGCCGTGGCTGTAGGTCTTGACGTCCGCGTTCAGGGGGACGGGTCGGTAGTCGTCGCCGAACTGGAACGTGGTCTCGCTCGGCGCGTCGAGCCACGCCGCCACGTCCTCGACGTTCTCCATCGTCGCCGACAGCGCGACCACTCTGGGGTCACAGAGCCGGCGCATCCGTGAGAGGGTGACTTCGAGGACCGACCCACGGCGGTCAGAATCGAGCAGGTGGACCTCGTCGATGATACAGCAGTCCACGTCGGTGATGAACTCGTAGCGCCGCGAGTCGTGTTTCCGGGTGGCCGAATCGGCCTTCTCGGGCGTCATCACGAGTACGTCTGCTCGTTCGGCGCGGCGGGGGTTGAGATCCCGTTCGCCCGTGACGACGTAGACAGAGTAGCCCAGCTCCTCGAAGCGCTCCCACTCGCTTTCCTTCTCGTTGGTCAGCGCGCGCAGGGGGGCCAGAAAGAGGGCAGTTCCCCCGGCCTGCAACGTCTTGCAGATGGCGATCTCGGCCAGCGCGGTCTTGCCGCTGGCGGTGGGCGCGCTGACGACGACGTTGTCGTCGCGCTCCAGCAGCGCCGGCAACGTCTCCGACTGCATCCGGTTGAACTCCTCGAACGGGAAGGCGTCGGCGAAGTCCGGGAGCACGTCCGCGACCGCGACGGCAGGCTCCCCGTCGGCGCTCGGTGACACGTCAGACAGCGGGGGCCGGGTGGCCAAAGGCGTTTCTATACTGGGGACGATCCAGCTCGACTTGCAGTCAGCCCCCGAACATTTGTGTCGGGAGGCCGATGCGAGAACGTGGCATCCGACTGGGATCCGGAGACGGTGTTCGACGTGCTCGGGAGCGAGGAGGTGCGCAAGATCCTCGCGTTGACGAACGTCGGTCCGAAGTCGGCACAGGAACTTGCCAACCGCCTCGACATCTCCCGACCCACCGTCTATCGGCGGGTCAACACCTGCCAAGAGTACGACCTGCTCAGGGAGGACACCGAACTCGACGAGGAGGGGAACCACCGGAAGGTGTACCACGCCTCGCTGGAGCGGATCACCTTCGAACTCGACGACGCGGGCTTCGACGTGAACATCGAACTCCGGCGTGACCCCGTCGAGGACGAGGACTTCATCGAGTGAAGCGCCAGTCGGCGGCGTTCTCGACGCTCAACAGTCGGATTTTCGGCGGACTCAATCGCGGCTGTTCGACTGGTGCAGCCGCGCGCCGGGTATAACCGTCTCCCGCCGTCAGATCCCGGTGCAATGTCCGTACTCGACACCGTCAAATCCACGATCGGCATCGGGAGCAGTAAACCACGCTACCGCTGTGAAGACTGCGGCCAGGAGTTCGAGTCGGCGGCCGATCAGGACTCCTACTGGTTCGGCTGTCCGGAGTGTGACAGCGACGACGTGGAACAGCTCTCCTGACACGGCCATCAGTACGACAGACTTCACTCGAGGGCGTGCGGGCGCTCGTCGACGAACTGGGCGACGATCGGACGGCCGCAGACATGTCCGCGCACATGCTCGCGGTGTGTCACTCGACATCCCCGTGATGCGGACAGTTGTAGTTGCTTACCGGTGAGCGTCGCCACGGGGTAGACGCTCACCAGTAAATCGCTACAACTGTCCGTATGAGCAGTCGAGCATCCGGCGACCACCGGGAGTGCGACGCGCTTTTGTCCGAGCTTTTGCCAGCGAGCGTAGCGAGCGCAGCAAAAGGTCGTTCCGTACGTTTTTGCCCGCGGACGCCTAACGCCCGTCAATGAGTCGCGCCCGCAAGCCCGACTGGCTCAAGATGCGGCCGCCGTCGGGCCAGCGCTTCACGGAGATCAAGCAGTCGCTGCGCGAACGCGATCTCCACACTGTCTGTGAGGAGGCGAACTGCCCGAACATGGGCGAATGTTGGTCCAGTGACGGAGACGGGGCCGGCACCGCGACGTTCATGCTGATGGGCGATCGCTGTTCGCGGGGCTGTAACTTCTGTGACGTGGAGACCGGTGGTATGGAGCCACTGGACCCCGACGAACCCGAGAACGTCGCCGACGCCGTCGCCGAGATCGGACTCGATTACGTCGTCCTCACGTCGGTCGACCGGGACGACCTGCCCGATCAGGGCGCGGGCCACTTCGCCGAGACGATCCGGGCGATCAAGGCCCGCGACGAGTCAGTCCTCGTCGAGTGCCTGATCCCCGATTTCCAGGGCGAAGCACGGCTCGTCGAGAAGATCGTCGACGCCGGCCCGGACGTGATCGCCCACAACGTCGAGACCGTCGAGCGCCTCCAGTGGCCCGTGCGAGATCGGCGAGCGGGTTACGAGCAGTCGCTGTCGGTGCTGGGGCAAGTGGCCGACAAGGACGGCGTCTACAGCAAGACCAGCCTGATGCTGGGCGTCGGCGAGTACGCCCACGAGATCTACCAGACCCTCTCGGACCTCCGGGAGGTCGGGGTCGACATCGTGACGCTGGGCCAGTATCTCCAGCCCTCGCGCTCGCACCTGGAGGTCAGCGAGTACGTCCACCCCGACGCCTTCGACACCTGGCAGCGCGTCGCCGAGGAGGAACTGGACTTCGCCTACTGCGCGTCGGGCCCGATGGTCCGGTCGTCGTATCGCGCGGGCGAACTGTTCACCGAAGCGCTGCTCGCGGGTGAGGACGTGGAGACGGCGAGAGAGCGAGCGCGAAGCGCGTGATACAGATGATTGTAGCCGGGTGCCCGGTCGACCGCACGCCGTCGTGCGGTCGATCCGGTACCGATCGACAATCAGCCGTATGACCGCCGAACCGATTATGTGTGTCGGCGCCGCCCAAGGACCATGACCAGCGACTCGCCCGCGGATGGATCTGACGAGACCGACGAGCGATCCGGCGACACTGACGACGCCCGGACCGTCGAAGGGCTCCTGCGCTCGGCGGACGTGATCGAACCCACGGCCGACGGCACGGACGTGCGACTGACCGACCCCTTCGAGCGGGCGCTGTCCGAGCGCATCGCACAGTTGCGCGGGGGGAACCGGGCACTGCGGTGGCTGGCGACCACCCGCGGGATCGATTCAGACGCCATCACAGTCACCGAGACGGACGACCAGTACGTCGTGGGTCACGACGGGGAGACGATCGGTGCGTGGCACTCCGAAGCGGGCTTTCTGGCGACGATCGCCGCCGAACCGACCATCAGGGAGTGGATCGACGAGGAGCGACTGGCCGACCTCGACGACGAGGTGCGCGCGGAACTGTCGGCACGGCTGGTGATGTGTCTCGAACGCTGTCCGTCCTGCGAGGAGTCGCTGTCGTTCGTCGACCGCGAGCGTGACGACGGTTCGCCGGAAGTCGTGCTCCAGTGCCAGAACTGTCGTGCAGTCGTCGCGACGGCCCCCGCCGTGGGGGACGACGATTCGGTATAAGCGTTGTGGTCGTCTGCAGCCCGGAGCCGACTGTTGTGTCCCTTTACTATCGCTGCCATGTACGTACCGGATAGATGGCATTCGACGATCACCGCGTCTCCCGTCGCGACCTGCTTCGGAGCTGCGGCGCGACGCTCGGGACTGCGGCCACCGCAGCGGGCGCGGGCTGTAGCGGACTACCACCGCTCGGGACCACGATCAGGTACGGGAGCGTCGACGTGCCGGCCGCCGACGTTCCGACCTATCGCGACTGGCTCCCCGCCAACACCGCGTTACCGGGCAGCGACAGGGAGGACGACGACGCAGGCGAGGACGTGATGGTGTACGCGCCGCCGCCGTCCGACGCGCCGGCGTGGACGAGAGTGAGCATCGCCCGGTCGTTCGTCACCTTCCGTGCGGACTATGTCGGGGTCGACATCGACGACGTGGACGTGGCCGTCGCGACCGGATTCGGCGACGACACCGGTGGGGCGGTACTGCTCGGCGAGATCGATCCGACTGCAGTCCGGGAGACGATCGCTCGAACGCCCTACGAGCCAGACGACACCGACGCAGACTACGACCTGTACACGCGCTCGGACGTGGGTCGCTCCGTCGGCGTCCTCGGGCGCGGACTCGTGTTCGCCGACGGTCCGCGCGCTCGTGAGACCATCCGGGCGGTCGTGGCCGCCGGCCGGGGCGAGGTCTCGCGACGCCACGAGCGCGACGCGGACTTCGCCACACTCACAGACAGCGCCGGCCTGCGGCGGTGGGCGTGGCTGTGGCCCGGCGGCGTCGGCCGAGCCACCGGCGGCGGCATCCGCGAGGACACTGTCGGCTGGGCGACCGGTTTCGATCACCACGACGAGTCGGCGTACCTGGTCCAGACGTGGGTGTTCCCCGAGTCGTACGACCTGACCGCGGGGAAGGTCAAGACCGCACTCAAAGCCGAGAGCCGGGCGGGCCTCCCCGGAGCCAGGGACGCCTCGGCCGTCGACGTGTCGGTCGAGGGGCGGGTCGCGACCATCGAGATGCAGGCCCCGCCGTCCGCGTTCGCAGGGAGTAGCGAGACTCCGTTCCTGACGCCCTTCGTCACCTGGAGCGGGAGCTACGACGCCGCGGCCGAGCGGCTGACGATCCGCCACGAGGCGGGCGATCCGGTCCGGACCGACTGGCTCCTGATCGACGGTGTGGGCGACGGCCACCAGCGGATCGACGAGCAGGGGCTGGGTGATCGGATGGAGCCAGGCGAGACACTGACGATATCGACCGCCGGGGCCGCCGCAGACGGCGTCGTCCAGCTCGTCTACGAAGCACCAGAGAGCGACCGGAGCACGGCGCTGTTCACCCAGGATCTCTCATGACCGGACACCACCGTCGATCGACAGTCGGACGCGCGGCCGAGCGTGCGAGAGAGGACAGTACGGAGACACTTATGCCACAGGCAGACGACGGGCCGGGCGTGTCCGACGAGCCGGCGCTTCCGACGCTGCTCGACCTGCTCGACGACGGACACGTCCGGACTATCCTCACGGCGACGAGCGTCGAACCACTGAGCGCGAAGGAACTGAGCGAGCGCTGTGACGTGTCGACTGCGACGATCTACCGTCGGCTCGACCGCCTGACCGACGCCGGTCTCGTCGCCGAGCGGACTCGGCCGCGATCCGACGGCCACCACGACACCGTCTACGCGGCGACGCTCGACGAGGTGTCGATCCGGTTGCGGGATGGCGAACTGCGGTTCGACCTCGACCACCGGGGCGACGACGTGGCCGACCGCCTCACCCGCCTCTGGGAGGGGTTCTGAGATGGGGCCTCTCTCCGGGTTCACGACCGTCGGGCTGGTGACGCTGGTCGCCGCTGGGGCGACCTCGGCGGTGGGGCTGTACATCGGCTATCAGGCCTACCGCGGACTGCGCCGTCACGACAGCGCGCCGATGCGCTATCTCTCCGTCGGGATGCTCCTGCTCTTTGGCGTCGCTTACGCCGTCGCCTTCTCCGGGACGGCGCTGCTGCGGATCGGCCGGCTCCCGCTGGTCTACCAGGACTACTTCCGGCTCGTGGTCCGCCTGCTGCAGCTGTCGGGGCTGCTGTGTATCGCGTACTCGCTCCACCTGACGCGGTCGGAGGGTCGGCCGACGGAGTGAGCGACGGAGAGCGAGGATCACAGCGAGTTGCCGAGACGTCCCTCACCAGAGGGGACACTCGGCGCACGCTTTATCTCTCGTCGCCACCTTGTCGATCACTGATGAACCCGGAGTGCGAGACTGACCCCCGGAAGTTCCAGAGCCGGGCAGCCAGCAGCGCTCCGTCTACGCCGACGAGAGGGCCACGTAATGCACACCGACGTACACACTCACACGACGTTCTCCGACGGCGCTGACCTCGGAGCGATGATCGGAGCGGCCGAACGTGCCGATCTCGACGGCATCGGCCTCACAGACCACTGTATCGTGACCGACGACAGGTTCGGTCGACGCGCCCAGTACGACCTCGTCGAGACCTACGAACAGCGCCGAGAACGTATCGACGCGGCGCGGACCGAGACGGACCTGCGGCTGTACGACGCCGCCGAAATGAGCTACGTCGAGGCCGACGAGGATCGTCTCGCCGCGTTCCTCGACGAGGCGGACTTCGCCTACACGATCGGCAGCGTCCACTTCGCCGACCCGTACGGCTACACCAGCGACGCCCAGTACGTCGACGCCAGCAACGCCGAGCGCCGTGCGGCGGTCGAACGGTACTACGATGCCGTCGTCGCCCTGATCGAGTCGGACCTGTTCGACGTGCTCGGCCACCTCGACCTCCCGGAGCGTGTCGGGTACCTTCGGCGCTACACGACCCGGGACGACTACGAGCGCGTCGCGGCGGCGCTGGCCGACGCCTCGACGGTGCCGGAACTCAACGCCGGGCGCGTCAACCGCTCGCTCGGCCGTCCCCACCCCGACCCGGCGATGCTCGACGTGTTCACTGATGCCGGGATCCAGTTCGTCCTCGGGTCTGACAGCCATCGACCACACGAGGTCGAGGAGCGAGTACCAGCGCTCCGGCAGGTCGCCGCCGAATACGATCTCGATACGGTCGCAATCGACGATCTTGCTTATTGATTCCTTCGTGGAATATTTTTTGTAGTAATGACGCGACAGTCAGTATGACCCCGGAAAAGCCCTAAGCCCGCTGCGCGACAAGAACTAGCGTATGACACACCTGGGCGGGTGGTGCCGTTGAGCCTCCTCCACCGTGACCCCGCCGACCGGGTACAGATCCTCGACGAAGACGGGCAGGTCCGCGACGGCGCGACCGTGCCCGATCTGACCGACGACGAACTCGTGGCGCTGTACCGCGAGATGAAACTGGGCCGGCACTTCGATCAGCGCGCGGTGAGCCTGCAGCGCCAGGGCCGGATGGGAACGTACCCGCCGATGGCCGGCCAGGAGGGCGCGCAGGTCGCCAGCGCCCACGCGCTCGCCGACGACGACTGGGTGTTTCCGAGCTATCGGGAACACGCCGCCCTGGCAGCCCACGGCTGGCCACTCGATCAGATCCTGCTGTACTGGATGGGCTCGGAGGCCGGCAACGATCCGCCCGAGGGCGTGGCAGCGTTCGCGCTGGCGGTACCCATCGCCACCCAGATCCCACACGCCACCGGCGCGGCGTGGGCAGACAAACTCCGGGGGACTGACACGGTCCACCTGACATACTTCGGCGACGGCGCGACCAGCGAGGGCGACTTCCACGAGGGGCTGAACTTCGCCGGCGTGTTCGACACCCCGAGCGTCTTCTTCTGCAACAACAACCAGTGGGCCATCTCGGTGCCCCGCGAGCGCCAGACCGCCAGCGCCACGCTGGCCCAGAAAGCCGAAGCGTACGGCTTCGAAGGGGTGCAGGTCGACGGCATGGACCCGCTGGCGGTGTATCAGGTGACGACCGAGGCCGTCGAGAAGGCCCGCGACCCCGGCGAGGACGAACGCCGACCGACCATGATCGAGGCCGTCCAGTACCGCTTTGGCGCACACACCACCGCCGACGACCCCTCCGTCTACCGCAGCGAGGAGGAGGTCGAGCAGTGGCGGCGCAAGGACCCGATCCCGCGCATGGAACAGTTCCTCCGCGATCGAGGCGTCCTCGACGACCAGCGCGTCGAGACGATCGAGAGCGAGATCGCAGACGAGGTGGCCGCGGCGATCGACACCGCCGAATCCTACGAACGCCCCGACCCGGAGGAGATGTTCGCCCACGTGTACGCGGAGATGCCCGAGCGCCTGCAAGAGCAACTGGACTACCTCGAAGGACTGCGCGAGCGCCACGGCGACGAGGTGCTACTGGAATGAGCGCCGAGAGCGACGGGCCCGCCAGCGCCGACACCCAGAACCTCACACTCGTCCAGGCGATCCGGGACGGTCTCTACGGCGAGCTGGAGCGCGACGAGGACGTGCTCGTCATGGGCGAGGACGTGGGCGAGAACGGCGGCGTCTTCCGGGCCACACAGGGCCTGATCGAGGAGTTCGGCCCCGACCGGGTGATCGACACCCCGCTCGCGGAGTCGGGCATCGTCGGCACCGCCATCGGCATGGCCGCCCACGGCCTGCGTCCCGTGCCCGAGATGCAGTTCTCGGGGTTCATGTACCCCGCCTTCGACCAACTTGTCTCCCACGCCGCACGCCTGCGCACCCGAAGCAGGGGGCGCTTTACCTGCCCGATGACCGTCCGCGCGCCCTACGGCGGCGGCATCCGCGCACCGGAACACCACTCCGAATCGAAGGAAGCGTTCTACATCCACGAACCCGGCCTGAAGGTCGTCGTCCCCTCGACCCCGGCCGACGCCAAGGGGCTGCTCGCGGCGGCGATCCGCGATCCCGACCCCGTCGTCTTCCTCGAACCGAAGCTGATCTACCGGGCCTTCCGCGAGGAGGTCGAATCGAACGCCTACACCGTCCCGCTGGGCGAGGCGATCGTCCGCCGCGAGGGGTCGGACGTCACCGTGGTCACGTGGGGCGCGATGACCCATCCGACGCTCGAGGCCGCCGAGGACCTCGCACCCGACATCGACGCCGAGGTGATCGACCTGCGGACCCTCTCGCCGATGGACACCGACACCGTCGTCGAGAGCTTCAAGCGAACGGGCCGGGGCGTCGTCGTCCACGAGGCCCCCAAGACCGGCGGACTGGCCGGCGAGATCGCGGCGACGATCCAGGAGGAGGCCCTGCTGTACCAGGAGGCCCCCATCCAGCGGGTGACCGGCTTCGACACCCCCTTCCCGCTGTACGCGCTGGAGGACTACTACCTCCCCGAGCCTGCCCGTATCAAAGACGGTATCACCGACGCCGTCGAGTTTTAGGCCATGTTCGAGTTCGAACTCCCGGACCTCGGCGAAGGGGTCGCCGAAGGGGAGATTCTGGCGTGGCACGTCGCCGTGGGCGACCGTGTCGAGGAAGACCAGCTCCTCGCAGAGGTCGAGACCGACAAGGCCGCCGTCGACGTCCCCTCGCCGGTCAGTGGCGTCGTCCGCGAACGCCACTACGAGCCGGGCGACGTCGTCGAGACCGGCGCAGTGATCGTCTCGATCGCGCCGGACGAAGGGGCCGAAGTCGAAGAAGCGAGCGACGGAACGGCCAGCGAAGGGAGTGGCGAAGAGAGTGGCGAAGCCGAGACCACCGATACCCCCGAAGCGACCGACGGCACCTCGGCCAAGGGCGGCCGCGTGTTCGCGCCGCCGACCGTCCGCCGTCTCGCCCGCGAACTCGGGGTCGACATCACGACCGTCGCTGGCACCGGCCCGAGCGGTCGTATCACCGAGGGGGATGTCCGCGCGGCGCGTGACGAGCGAAGCGAGGAGGGGGTCGCGGGACGAGCGAGCGGTGAAACCGCGAGCCGCGCGGCGCGTGACGAGCACAGCGAGGACGACGGCGAGCCACAGATCACGTCCGCTGTCTCCCGTGTCGGGGACGACCAGGAAGACGACGAGGACGGGCCACAGCTCAAGTCCGCCGTCTCCCGGGTCAGCGACAGCGGGGGAAGCGACGCCGACAGCGAAAGTGGTGAGACGGCTGTCAAGTCCGCGGTCTCGACGGTCGACAGCGGGGCCGAGCGCGACCAGACGCTGGCGACGCCGGCCACGCGCAAACTGGCCGACGAACTGGGTGTCGACATCGACGCCGTCCCGACCGACGAGGTGCGCGACGGCCGGCCTTACGTCGACGAGGCGGCGGTGCGGGCCTATCATCAGACACAGACGACAGAAGCCGCTGCGAGTGAGGAAGCCGTCGCCGAGACGACCGAGACCGAGCCGGCGATCACCGACGACGCTGTGGCCAACGAACCCGCAGGCGTCGAGGGCGAACGGCGCGAACCGTATCGCGGGACCCGTCGGACCATCGGCGAGCGGATGGCCCAGTCCCGCCGCGAGGTGCCCCACGCGACCCACCACGACCGAGCCGTCGTCCGGGGCCTCGTCGCCGCTCGCGAGCGACTCGAACCGCTGGCCGAGGAGCGCGGTGTCGATCTGACCTACACGCCGCTCCTGCTGAAGTGCGTCGCCGCGGCGCTGGCCGAGCATCCGATCCTGAACGCCGAGCTAGACCAGGACAACGAGGAGATCGTCTACCACGACGAGATCAACCTCGGTGTCGCCGCTGCCACCGACCACGGACTCGTGGTGCCGGTCGTCCGGAACGTCGACGAGAAGGGGCTGCTCGAACTCGCCCGCGACGTGAACGACCTCGTCTCCCGCGCACGCGAACGGGACCTCGACCGCTCGGAGATGCAGGGCGGCACGTTCACCGTCACCAACTTCGGCGCGATCGGCGGCGAGTACGCCGATCCGATCATCAACGTCCCGCAGACCGCCATCCTCGGGACCGGCGCGCTGAAAGAGCGACCCGTGGCGGAAGACGGGGAAGTCGTCGCGAAGCCGACACTGCCGCTGTCGCTGGCGATCGACCACCGCGTCATCGACGGGGCCGACGCCGCCCGCTTCGTCAACACGCTGAAGGAGTACCTCGCGGAGCCGAGCCTGCTGTTGTTAGAGTAGCGCCGGCGTGTCATCGAACAGTTCACGAGGTCGTTGGTTGCTGGCTCATCTGGGATGAACAACCCGTTCAGTGTGCGTGCGTATTGACCGCCATCCGATTGTCACAACTCAGTGGTGTGCTTAATGCAGTGCTGCATACACAGCGCGTATCGGTCAATGGAGGTCTCTATCATCTCCGCGGTTGGATCGTTAAGTGCAATTCGAATAGTGAACGAGGAAGTGATTATTAAATATATAGCAAACTTAGGGAGAATAGATCGAAATATTTCAGAAATCGTTCACGAGATACGGACCCTATCTACAGTAGTACGGTAAAGCGGACTTAGACATTTCCCATACCCCAGTTCGATAACAATATTATACTCCGGAAATTTCAGTAGTTAACATGACCGATGATAGTCCTTCTCGCCGTCAAATTCTCGCAATCCTGGGTACAACCGGGATATTAGCAGGCTGTACTGGTACGTCCGACGAGGGTACTCAGACATCTACTCCGACACATACCACGACAAGAGAAGAACCCCAGACAACGGTAGAGACTCCCGAAGAAACGAATACCGAATCGGCACAGACTACCGATGAAAAAACAGCAGAGACCATCTATGTCGCTACCGACGGTGACGATGGTAACCCCGGAACAGAGGACAAGCCGTTGCAGACAATCATGGCGGGTCTTGACGCCGTGGAACCCGGTGACACGGTGTACTTGCAGCCAGGTGAATATCGACAGCGGCTCGTGACGATACACCCAGGTGAGCCGGAGAACCCCATCACGGTCACCGGGTCGAAAGATGCGGTGTTACGGCCGACGAAACGTATCGACGAGGAATTCTATTATCCGGTGAAAATTCAGCATTCGCACTACCGGTTCACTGGGTTCACAATTGATGGCTTACACACGCCAGATGCACCCCAACAGGTCGATTCGTATACGCAGCGTCTCGTCCAAATCCAGCCTGACCCTGACTCGTCGGAGTATCTTGAGGATCTCGTGTTTGCTCCGTATGGGATCGGGAACACTCAGCGAGCACTTGTAACTGCCCGCCACCTGAAAGATAGTGAGTTCGGCCCGTTCAAGGTGATTGGGCCGGCTGGCGTCCAGTACCTGTACGGTGACAAAAAATCACATATCGGAGAGATTCTGTATATTGGGCAGCCACTACAGGTGTACGCAGACGGTGCGCAAGGTTACCATTGGGACACGTACGACCAAACCCGGAACATCAACATTCACCATATCGATAACAGTGAGGGGTATCACCATGCTGAGATGGTTGATTGTAAGGATGGAACGCGGAACATCACAATTGAGTACTGTACCGACGGGGGTGGGTCAGCGAATAATGATCCGTTCAATCCACAGTCAATCCACGTAAGAGGCTACAACTGCACGATTCGATGGAACCGGTTAGCCAACGGAAATGGGAACGGCATTGAAGTGTACAAGCCAGGAGAAACGCAGTTGTTCCCCGAGTTCGGCTTCACGCAAGAAGTTGTAGATAAAATCGCCACGGATAACGAAATCTACGGTAACGAGATCTACGATTTCGAGGGATTCGCCATCGCGTTAGATGAAGATACCAGAGACGCTCAACGACATCTCTGCGGGAACGATATTCGTGGCGATACGAATGGCAATCCCGAAAAGGAATGTCCAGAGAGCCTCCCCACCGGAAATGGAATCGGTCATACCGGCGGTGACAGTCCGTGGCGTTGATTCAAACAGATACTATTGGATGGAGGAAATACCACTCAAATTTAACTACCTGCCGTTCGATATATGTCGTAAATATTTCGCTTATGCCGATATTCGAGTATACACTGCGCTAACGATGACGGCCCCAATCATGAGCCCGCCAATCCATCGGACAACACTGCCGTAGGAAAGCAGTGGCAGCGCTACGAGTGAAATGAACGCCAGTGATAGTCGGATTAATTCAGTTCCTTCGACAGCGATATACACCGTCCCGGCGACTGTAAGGCCGATTCCTAATGCAGCGAGAATCGGAGTGAATCCGAACGAATCTCGGAATGAGAGGCCGATAATAGCAAATAAGAGGCCAATAAGAACGATACTTGATTCGGGGAAACTGGATGTGTTGCTGTTCTTTTGGAGGGCATCCATGGAATATATTGCAACACTGGAACTGGTTAACCGCTGCCTTTCAGTCCGCAAGTTTAGTGAACGGTTGGTTCAGCATCGAGGTGGAGAAAGAAAAATTAGCGCTATACTGAACTCATTCTCTATATTCAGCTCGCCATATTATCAGGTGATTTATTAATCCACTCCGGAGCGTTACATCGTCCACCTGTACGCACTAATTGAAGAGAGTAGCGAGTTGGTCGTGTGAACTGCTCTCTGACACGCTTGGAGTCGCTCAGGTCGTCGAGTGCTGCTCGATCGCGCGCGTGACCAGGAGCGTGGGGGCTGTCACCCCACCGGCGACGATCGCCGCAAGCATCTACAACGTTCCGCCTCAGGTCGTCGAGAACACGAGCACGTAGCTGTGGTCGTAGCCGTAGCCGAAGGACCCGGCATCGCCGTCGGCGGTGTGGCTGCGGTCCTCGCCGGCCTCCCAGTCGACGACGATCTCGCCTTCGAACCGGAGTGCCTCGCCGATCGCCTCGGCCAGGTCCCAGGCCAGTGGCGTCACCGTCCCCTCGTGTTTCAGGTTCGCGACGTTGAGCGCCACCGTCCCGTCGGGACCGAGACGGGACGCGGCCGACGCACAGATCGAGCGCATCTCGGCGAGATACGACTCGTAGTCGCTCTCGCCGGCGTAGTTCTGGAGCGGGTCCCGTTCCATGTCGACGCCCATGAACGGCGGGGACGTGACGATCGCCCCGCAGTCGGGGACGTCGTACTCGTCGAGACGACGGGCGTCGCCGTGGAACAGTTTTCCTTCGAAATCGACTGTCTCCTCGATGTACGCCGCGTGGTCGGGCTCGTACTCGACCCCGTAGGCTCGCCTGTCACACTGGCTGGCGACCCGCAGCGTCGTTCCGAACCCGGCGAAGGGATCGAGGACGGCGTCACCGGGCTCGGAGAACGTCTCGACGAGGCGCTCGGCCAGCGCGGGCACCATCCGAACGTCGGAGCTGACGGCGTCGGGCATCGGTCGATCGTGTTCGTACGTGAACCGCCAGACTGTCTCCATACTGCTGGGCAAGCGGGCAGTGAGGTAGCGTTTGGGGTTCGTCCCGACCATTTAACCCCAGCCCGGCGATACAACGGGCAATGACCGACATTGCACTGTCGCTGGGTGGCGTGGCGCTCGCGCTCTTTCTGGTACTCCTGAACGGCTTTTTCGTCGCTTCGGAGTTCGCCTTCGTACGCATCAGGGCCACGTCGGTCGAACAACTCGTGGCCGAGGGGCGTGCCGGTGCGGGGACACTGCAAGACGTGATGACGCACCTCGACGACTACCTCGCGACCACGCAACTGGGCATCACGGTCGCGTCGCTGGGGCTGGGGTGGGTCGGGGAACCCGCCGTCGCGGACCTCCTCGAACCGGTGTTGGGTCCGATCCTGCCCCCGAGCCTGCTCCACGCCGTCGCCTTCGCCATCGGCTTCGCCGTCATTACCTTCCTCCACGTCGTCTTCGGCGAACTCGCTCCGAAGACGCTGGCGATCGCGGACGCCGAGCGCATCTCCCTGCTGGTCGCCCCGCCGATGAAGGTCTTCTTCTACGTCTTCTATCCGGGGATCGTCGTGTTCAACGGGGCCGCGAACCTCTTTACCGCCTCGCTCGGCGTCGAACCGGCCTCCGAGAGCGAGGAGACCCTCGAAGAGGAGGAGATCATCCGAGTCCTCGATCGGTCGGGTCGCGAGGGCAACGTCGACGCGGCGGAAGTCGAGATGATCCAGCGCGTGTTCGCCTTCGACGACACGCCCGTCCGCGAGGTGATGGTGCCACGGCCCGACGTGGTGAGCGTCCCGGCGACGCTACCGGTCACGGAGCTTCGCTCGGTGATTCTCGACGCCGGTCACACGCGGTATCCGGTCGTCGACGACGAAGACGAGGTCGTCGGGTTCGTCGACGCCAAGGATGTGTTGCGCGTCCTGGACGCCGGCGACACGTCGGACGCGACGGCCGGCGACATCGCCCGCGACCTCCCGCTTGTACCGGAGACGACGCGACTCAACGAGCTGCTGACCGAGTTCCAGGGACAGCAGCGTCAGATGGCCGTCGTCATCGACGAATGGGGGTCGTTCGAGGGGATCGCCACGGTCGAGGACGTGGTCGAACAGCTCGTCGGCGACATCCGCGACGAGTTCGACGAGGCAGAGCGCGAGCCGTCGATCGACGAGCGCGGCGACAGCCACGTCGTCGACGGCGGGGTCGCGGTGTCGGCCGTCAACGAAGCACTGGGGACCGGCTTCGAGAGCCCGGCGTTCGATACGATCGGTGGCCTCGTGCTGGCTCGACTCGGGCGTGCGCCGGAGACGGACGACCGGATCGAGGTCGACGGCTACCAGTTGACCGTCGAGGGGGTCGAGGGAGCCCGCGTCTCGACGGTCGAGATCAAGAAAGCGGAGTAGGCCGTCGGCCCGGTCGTACGCTACCTCGTACGGAGTCTCGTCGCCGTTTTCCCGGTCGACCGCACACTGTCGTGGGGTCGATCCGGTAAAGCTCGACAAGAATCCGTCTCAGTGCTGGACGTGGTCGTGTTCCAGTCGATACCGCGTCGTCGGTCGCCCCTCGAACCGCGGGCCGGGCCCGCGGTCCTCGAAGCCAGCACCCTCGACGGCCGCTCGCGGGGCGTCGTCACCCTCGGGCAACAGCACTTCGACGGCCATCTCTTCGCGCTGGGCGAACCCGATCGGGGCCTCGATCAACTGGGCACAGGCCGCCTCGCTGCCGCCGATCTGTGTCACGTGGACGGTACTGTCCCGTGCGTCGAAGCTGACGAACCCTACCACCGTCGGCTCCTCGTCGCCGTTCTCGGCGGCCTGGGCGACGCGGACGGTCCGATCGTGAACGAGGTTGCGCATCACGTCGGGCGGACTCCCCGATAGCTCGGCCATGCGCTCGGCGTCGGCCTCGACGGCGTCCCGGATCTCCATACCGGACGGTCGGTGCGAACGCAAATAAACGGTGCGCCGGTCCTCGGTACAATTGCCCTTGACTTGGCGCTCGGTAGTCCTCTTCCCGCCAACTGAACGCTCTCGGCCCGCTCGACGGTTCTGTGCGGGATATTCTCGCTCCCGATGGTCGCTCGAATAGTGCCCACGCAGAGCCGCCGAGACGAGCCTCGCCCGTTCACTCCGCCAGGACCCCACGGCAGAGAGCGAGCGCGACGGAGCGCGCTCGCGAGAGCGGCCACCTTACCTCCCCGGATTCGGCCCGTGCGGGCCGAATCACGCTTCCTGACCGCACCGCCTGCCACACAGGGGCCGCGAGCGCGTGTCAGCGCGCTCGCAGTGTGGTTCGAACGGAGTGAGAACCACGTTATGGCGAACGGGAAGCGTTAGCGACCCGTGAGCACGGGGAAGGGCCGGGCTACGGGTGCGGCGGCGGTGCAGACCCTGGCGGAATGGAAGGGCGAGCCACGGTCGCGCCGACGGCGAGTCGCTGGGCGGCCACTATCCGAGCGAACGGAGTGAGCGAGGATATGTCGGCCAGCGACCGCGAGCGTGGCGAGGGGTTCCAGTGGGTGGTCTCACCGATCGTCGCCGTTCCGTCGAGGTGAGCAAATCACAGCGAGCGTGGTGCGGGCGTGTAGTGCTCGTTCGGTCAAGGACATCGTCCACGCGGAGATGAACACAGTTATCCCGGCCGATGGGCTACGAGTCGGGTAATGAGTCACATGCACACGGTTCGGGTGGTAGCATGCGCGTAGTCGCGAAGTTCGGAGGGACCAGTCTCGGCAACGGTGAGCGGATCAATCGGGCCGCCGACTCGATCGCGTCGGCCGTGAAGAACGGCCACGAGGTCGCGATCGTCGCCAGCGCGATGGGCAACACAACGGACGAACTGCTCGAAGAGATCGAGTACGACGCCGATCCAGAGGACCGTGCCCAGATCGTCTCTATGGGCGAGCGCACGTCGGTCCGCATGCTCAAGGGCGCCCTGGCGGCGCGAGGCGTCGAGGCGATGTTCCTCGAACCCGGCAGCGAGGAGTGGCCGATCATCACCGACGCCTACGGCGAGGTCGACATCGAGGAGACGACCAAGCGAGCCCACGCGCTGGCCGGCCAGCTACAGGACGTGGTGCCGGTCATCACGGGCTTTCTCGCACAGGATCTACAGGGCAACGTGACGACGCTGGGCCGCGGTGGCTCCGACACCTCCGCGGTGATGCTTGGCAAGTACATGGACGCCGACGAGGTCGTCATCGTCACCGACGTGGAAGGCGTCATGACCGGCGACCCACGCGTTGTCGAGGGAGCGCGCAACGTCGGCGAAATCACCGTCGACGAGCTGCGGTCGCTCTCCTTCCGCGGGGCGGAGGTCGTCGCGCCCTCGGCGCTGTCGTACAAGGACAAGAGCCTCGGCGTCCGGGTCGTCCACTACCAGCACGACGACCTGCTCACGGGCGGCACCTCTATCGAGGGCGAGTTCCAGAACCTCATCGACCTGCAGGAGGACCGACTGTCCTGTGTCACTGTCGCCGGCCGTGCGATCCGCAACAGCCCCGGTATCCTCGGCACGCTCTCGACCGCGCTCGGGGAGGCGGGGATCAATATCGACGCCAACTCCTCCGGGATGGACTCGCTGACGTTCTACGTCGACGCCGACGACGCCGACGACGCCGAAGCGATCCTCCACGACCACGTCGTCGACGCCGACGAACTCTCTAGTGTCACCGTCGAAGATCCCATCGCCGTCGTCCGGGTCACCGGCGGGGAACTCCCGAACCAGCCCGGGATCGTCAAACGCGTCGTCGATCCGGTCTCGAACGCCCACATCAACATCTACGACGTGATCACGTCGGCCACGTCGGTGTCCGTGTTCGTCCCCTGGGACGACCGCGAGCAGACGCTCGAACTCGTCCAAGACGTGTTCTAACGACGGCCGAAACGTCCCATCTCGCCCGGGAGAACTGGTTTTCCCCGTGGAATCGATATGGAGCGGCGCGACCATCCGACGGAGGGACACTACGTATCTAGTTGCGGGTTACTTGCAGGGAGAGTATGTACACTACCCACATGGTCCCACCGCAACTCGGATCAGAACCACACAGTACGGTAGCTCTGTCCCGGAGACGTATCGATCCGCACCGGAGAGACGCGAGGATCGGTCGCGGGGTGAACGACGCATGAGCGAGCGTCCGGACCGGCGTCGGGTACTCGGGTTGCTCGGGGCGACCGTGCTCCCACTGGGACTGGCAGGCTGTTCCGGCGACGGGACGAGCGCGGATAACGATGACGGCGGTGAGGGCGAGACAACCACGACGTACGCCGACATCGAGCCCGACGGTGCGGAGGTCCCCGGTGGCGACAGCACAGACGACGCCGGAACGGACGGCGGAGCGACGACGGCCGAACCGACCACCGAAGCGGCGACGGCTGAACCGACCACCGAAGCGGCGACAGCCGAACCGACCACGGCGGCGTCGGGTGCGAGCGAGGCGGTGACGGTCAACGCCTTCCTGCGGGTCCGGGAGAGTCGCCCGGGGTTCGACAACTTCGAGACGTTCCAGACCGGCTTCGAAGGGATGACCGTACAGACAGCCGGTGGAGAGGGTGTGCAGGTCGCTGCCGCCGACGCCCACAGTGGGTTCGACCTCGCGGCAGTCACACCCGGCGAGCAACAGCAACTGGTCCAGACCACGATCCCGCCCGGCGACTACGAGCAGGCGGCGATCTTGCTCCCGGTCCAGACCGCGACGCCGACGGACGGGAGTGATCCGGAGTTTGCCCGCATGGTCCCGGCGACGGGCGAACTTGGGACCAGCGGTGCGCTGACGCTCGAAGCCGGCGACGTGATCGATTTCACCGCGGACATCGCAGTGTTGCGCGTGGCCGGCGACGGCCCCTGGACGTACACCGTCGGCTTCGGGACGCGCTGGCAGACCGAAGCCTGATCGGCCCGGTCAGGGGCTAAGGGCAAAATGAATAACTGGCTGACTAGTTACACGTTACTTATTATTGATGGGGTATATTGGCCCGGTATGGCAGCTGCTGACACGACACACCGGCCAAGTGGTTTCGACCCACAGACCGACGCGCGAGCCGCCGCCGACCGACCGGCGACTGCGGAGGGACAGCGATGACACGGGACGACGCCGGCCGGCGGCTGGACCGTCGGCAGTTGCTGCGGGGGCTCGGAGCGACGGCGGCGACGGCAGCCGCGGTCGGACTCGCGGGCTGTGGCGGCGACGGCGGTGACGGTGGTGACGGCGATGACGGCGGCGGCGGCGGTGGAGGGGGCGAGGCGACCACGACGTACCCCGACATCCAGTCCGACGCCGGCGCAGTCCCCGGCGGCGCACCCGGCGGTGACGACGAGACGACCGAGGCGAACGAAACGAGCGCCGAAAGCGAGTAGCGAGCGGCGTCTGGCGGCAGTTACGGCAGCGAGAAGGGGGGCAATCGTACGGACAGTGGGAGACGTTCCCCCAGTCGACCGCACGGGGTCGTGCGGCCGCGCTGGGACAGACCGACAACTGCCGTATCAGCGACCCTGGGCGAGCCGGAAGCCGATCTGTCTGGGGAGCCCAGCGTCCTCGACGGCCCGGATGACGGCGTCGGTGTCGTAGTCGACGCGTCGTTCCTCGACGGCCATCTCGTCGAGGTCGACGATCGCGTAGGCGGCCTTCGGATCGCCGTCGCGTGGCTGGCCGACGCTGCCAGGGTTGAGCACGATCCCGTCGTCGTAGATTTCGTGGTGCTGGACGTGCGTGTGGCCCATGATCAGCACGTCCTCGCCGTCGAGCAGTTCCGGGCCGAACTCGGCCGGACGGGTGTAGTGATCCGGGTCGTCGGGATGGCCGTGGACCAGCTTCACACGCCCGTTGACGACGTGGCACTCCTCGGGGAGGGTGTCGAGCCAGTCGATCTGGTCTGCCGAGAGCTGCTCGCGGGCGTGTTCGACGCCCGCCTGTGCCATGTGGTTGAAGTGTGGCGCGTGCCCGGTCGCGACCGCGCGGTCGTGGTTGCCTTTCACCGTCGGGATCATCCCGTCGATCAGCCGGACGTCGCTGTCGACGATCGGGCCCGTCCCAGGGTCGGCCACCGCGTCCACACATGCGGCGTGCCAGGGATTGTATCCCACCACGTCACCGGCACACACCAGCCCGTCGACGGCTGGCATATCGGCGATGGTAGCTTGGAGGGCAACTTCGTTGCCGTGGAGATCAGAGATAACACCGATCCTCATCAGCAGAGAGTACAACGCGACGGGCTTAGTTCCCACCGGCGAGTTTCACGCTACGGTGAGTGAATAATACTAGCCGTTGTGGATCGCCGTCTCGACGCCGTCGTCGTCGACGGTGACACCGGCCGCACAGACCGCGTGTTCGAACTCGTGGTCGTACACCTCGCGGGCGATGCCGTCGGCGTCCTCACTGCCGAGGTCGAAGGCCTCGGGGCTGTCTTTCTCGTAGGTCGCCACCAGCGTCGGCTCGGTGACTTCCTCGACCAGCAGGGCGTCCCGGCGGACCGTTCCGATGACGGCACCGTGGCTCTCCGCGCGGGTCGTCGGGTCGTCGGGGTCGACCCCAACGATACCGGCGATCCGGGGCGTGTCGTAGTCGTCCTTCTCGAAGTCCAGGGCGAGGAGCGGTTCGGCCAGCGCGTCACGGGCGGGGTACCCGAGCGCGAGTTTCTCCGCGATCGGATCGACGTGCGAGCCGTTGCCGACGACGACGCCTCGGTCGGTCTCCCTGACGGCGTTGTAGGAGATGTAGGGGTTGTCCGTCTCCGGGGCGTCGTCGGTGGGACCGACGGTGATGGTGCCGTCGCGGTCGACGGCTTCTCTGTTCGGGAACGATCGCGACGAGACGCGGTACGCGCCGGCCTCCGGGCCGACGACGACGAACCGTCCAACGTACATACACGAGGGTTCGGCGGTCGAAGTAAGGAGGTGTCGATTCTGGTGAGCGACCCGATCGCGCACCGGTCACCCGAACAGCCAGTGTGCGATCCCGAGGACGACGCCATAGATGAGGAGTCCCGCGAGCACCGACGGATCGAGCCACGGGACTGGCAGTCCGTTCCCGCCGAGCAGGCCGAGCCAGACCGGGGTCGCCACCCCACCGACCAGCCACAGCAGGATGCTGTATCCGATGCCGACGACGGCCGTCATCGAGAGCGGGCGGCGTTTCGGTCGGCGTTCGACGGCGGCGGTGAACACGACCCCGAAGAGTGCGCTGAGGAGCATGTGGAGGGTCCACCCTGCGAGCGATCCCGACAGTCCCGCGAGTGCTGGAACGGTCCCACCGATGACGGCCGGCGCGGTGAGTGCGAGGAAGGTCCCCATTCCGAGCCCGCCCGCCAGTCCGGCCGAGATCCCGCGGAGCCACGTCGGCGAGACGGTCGGCGTCCCCGCGCGGGTCGTCCCCGGACTGGGTGTCTCCGATGCCATAGCCATCCGGTGACCGCCCGCCGCCGTATACCGCGCCGATCGTTCAACCGAATAACCGACTCGTACTGACTCGTCCTCCTGGTAAGCCTCGATTTCGACCGTTCGCGTCGGAGCCGCTGTCGTTATGTCGGTCCGTCCCCTTCCGGGAGACGATGATCGAGGGACTGGACGCCGACGTAGTCGGGACCGATGCGGCAGCCCAGCGCCGGGACGAGGTGGTCGCCCGGGTCACCGACCACGCCGGGCAGGTCGCGCGCGAACTCGCGCGCCTGCAGGGCGGGGACTACGGGCAGGCGACCTTCGAGACCGACGCCGGCTCGTGGACGCTCAATTACGAGGCCGGCGATGTGCAGTACCTCCGGTTCGAGCGGGGCGGCCGGGAGACCTACGTCGTCTCGACCCAGCAACCGCCGGCCCCGAACGAACTTGCGACGGCGATGACTGACTACGACGCCTTCGTCGCGTCGTTCAACGACCACGTTCGCTCGCTCGACGGCGTCCTCGACGACGTGGCGACGGAGTTCCCGGAGATCACCAGCGTCGACAGCGTCGTCGCCACCCGCCAGTCGATCCTCGGGGACCTCCGCGAGGTCTGTGACCAGATGGCCGGGCAACTGCACCGCTACGCCGGCGACAACTACGGCAGCTTCTCGGCGCGCGTCAACAGCTCGCGCTGGGAACTCAAGTGGGAGGACGGCCGGACGAGCTACCTCCGGGTCGGCGGCGAGGGCGGGATCTACCTCCTCTCGCAGTATCAGCCTCCATCGGCCCACGACCTGCGCGCCCACATCGACGACGTACCGGGGTTCGTCGAGGCCTTCAACGACCACGTCCGCGAGGTCTCCGAGTCGCTGGAGACGGTGTCGCTGGCCGACGCTGGCGGCGACTGACCTCTGACGAATCGCCTGACAATCCCTCACACAGCACCCCCGTCTCCGTAACACTGATATGCGACTGCCGGATACGATAGGGTGCACAGTCCATTGGGGTAGTGGCCAATCCTGAAGCCTTCTGGGGGCTTCGACCCTGGTTCGAATCCAGGATGGACTATTCTTGTCGCGAACGAATCCGTGAGCGACAGAATTGTCGACGGAGTGGATTCGAACCCCAGCAGTCGCGCGCAGCGATAGCGAGCACGTCTGCTTCCGGTTCGATATCCAGGATGGACTATTCCTCCGATTCCAGGGGTAGATTCCCGATGACCTGTAAAGAAAACCTGCTTCGGAACATACGCTTATGACGGATGCCGGAGCGCGGCGAGATATGGACTTAGATCCAATCAACGTCCTACTGGTACTGCTCACTATCGCGGTCACGACCACCGGGCTGGCACTGTTTGTGCCTGCAGTACTGACCTGAGTCCCATACACAGGAAAATGGGATATCTAGCCGGCGAGCACCGCGTGTGCTCGCCACGTCGGAGTCGAAAGTCGTCCAACGGATTCGAAGCACGGAACGAGTGAGCGGAGCGAACGAAGTTCAGGCGGTTCGATATCCAGGATGGATGCCCCACTCGGTTCACAGCCACGGGATCGCGCTCCGGCCGGTCGTGAGCGCGACGATCACGTAACAGTTCCAGGTAACCAGCACCGCACCGCGGCCGGCGAACAGCGCGAAGATGGCGGCACGAAAGGGCGACGCCGGGACCGACAGCCGGTCGGCGAGTCGGGCAATCGCGATCCACAGCACGGCGATGAGGAGCGCGAACGGGAGTTTGTGGAGCAGGAGCCCGAGGCCGCCGAAGGTGTCGAGGAAGAAGACGACGACCTGATTGGCTTCGTACGCACCCAGCAGCAGCACCGAGAGCGCCGAGGTCACCATGTCGCCGACGATGTACAGCGCGACCGCGAGAGACAGGAGCCACAGCTCGGCGCGATCACAGAGCGGGACGAACCGCTGACGGAGCGTTGTTGCGACCACCACGACCACCGTGTACTGCCGTTTCGATTACAATTCCTTAGATGTTGCTAATCCGATAATAGCTGCCAGGCGAGGCCGGCCGCAGGTGAGCTGTCCGGTGTGCAGGGAGCGCGGCACCGCTTTTTTCCATCGTTGCCTCCCACTGTTCGCTATGGAAGCCGACGAGCCCCATCCACAGGCCCAGTCAGTCCTCCGGTGGCAGCGCCGCCTCGGTTTCGTCCCGTTGCACCGCCACGGTATCAGACGCCTCCGGTGGCTCAACGGACTCTCGGAACGGCTCCAGAGCTCCGATGGGCCGTCTGTCGGGTCGGTGACCGACGGGACGATTCCGGGACCTCCGGGACCCGGCGGTGATCTCTCCGTGAGAGCGTACGTCCCCGACGGCGATGAGCCGTTCCCGACGATCGTGTTCTTCCACGGCGGCGCGTACGTCATCGGCGGGCTGGCGAGTCACGACGCCCTCTGTCGTCACCTCTGTCTGGCGAGCGACTGCGTCGTGCTGGCGGTGGACTATCGACTCGCGCCGGAACACCCGTTCCCGGCGGCCGTCGAGGACGCCTACGCGGCAACCGAGTGGGCCGCAGCCAATCCGGACCGACTGGCCGGCGACGGGCAACTCGCAGTCGTAGGCGACAGCGCCGGCGGGACGCTGGCGGCGGTGACGGCCCTGCGCGCGGTCGAACAGGACGGTCCCGACATCGACTATCAGGCGCTGATCTACCCCGCCACTGGCGTCGACGAGTCCCAGGACTCCGTGCAGGACCACAGCGGGATGGTGCTCGACCGCGAGGACTTCGACTGGATCCAGGAACAATACTACGGCAGCGCGATCCACGAGCGCAACCCCTACGCCGACCCGAGCAACGCCTGCGACCTCTCGGGGGTCGCGCCGGCGACGATCATCACGGCGGGGTTCGATCCACTGCGGGACGGCGGCCGCGCCTACGCCGAGCAACTCCGGGACGACGGCGTGCCCGTCACCTATCGCAACTACGAGGATATGATCCACGGCTTCGCCTCGCAACTGGACTCGATCGACCGGGCCAGTGAGGCTGTCGACGCGATCGGCGACGATCTACACGAGGCGTTCGGGCTGGCCTGATTCACCAGACCACCTTTACCGTCGGCACTCGATTCTGCCGGTATGCAACCATCGCACGTCCTCGTTCCGCTCGATGGATCGCCCCTCTCGGAGGCGGCGCTGGCCCACGCGCTGGACGTCTTCGACTGTCCCGTGACCGTGCTGAACGTCGTGACGCCGCTCGACGCGTCGATGAGCGAGAGCGGCGTCATCGAGCGAGAGGAGCGCGAGGACGAGGCCCGCGAGTACGCCGACGAGGTGATCGACGAAGCCGAACGACGCGCAGCCGAGTCCGGCCAGTCCGTCGAGACGGCCGTCGAAGAGGGGGATCCGGCCGAGACGATCGTCGCCTACGCCGACGAGCACGACGTGGATCAGATCGTCATGGGCGGTCACAGCGGCGACGCGAGCGACCTCACTCAGCGCCTGCTCGGGACGGTCGCGACTGCCGTCGTCCGAGAAGCGCCGGTGACGGTGACGGTCGTCAGGTGATTCTGAGAGAGTGTTTCTCTGGTCTGTAACGAGAACTCCAGCCAGCACGAGACACCGCAAGCCCTCACGACGTTCGACCATTCCGGGGCTCGTTGCGCGCACTCGCTTTGCCCGCGTGCTTAACTCGCCCTGGAAGGATCGAACGCCGCTCTCCCTTTCATCCACCAGGACATAGCTCGTGTCACTATCCACGATCCTGGGGGATGAAAGGGCGAGGCTTGCTAACGCGTTCTGTGGCGGCACGATTCGACCGCAGAGAGAATATCCGTCACAGAACGCGTTAGCGAGCCGAGGGCTTTCGGTGTCCGCTTGAGTTGAGTGAGCGCGTTCTCGAACGACTCGATATTCTTGCCACAGTTGCCGTTACGTAATCCCCAGCGCCGTCGAGAGCAGGCGATAGAGCCCGAAGCCGATGGCGACGCTCGTCACGAGCGTGATCACCCAGAACCCCAGCGTCACCCCGATCTTTCGTCTGGAGACGCCCGCCGAGCCGCCGGCGAGGCCGCCGCCGATCACGCCGGAGATGATGATGTTGTTGAACGAGATCGGGATTCCCAGCGCGATAGCGGCCTGGGCGATGATGAAGCCCGGGACGAGTGCGGCGATCGATCGGCGGATCCCCAGCTGGGCGTACTCCCGAGAGGTGGCCTGCAGGAGGCGGGGTGCGCCCATCCACGCGCCGCCGAGAATGCCGGCCGCGCCGATCCCGAGCAGGACGATGCCGGGGACACCGAGTTCGACGCTGTAGAGGTTTTCGAGCGGGCCGGTCGCGAGGCCGACCTGACTGCCGCCACTGGAGAAGGCTACGACGCTCCCGAGGACGACGAGGAAAGTCTTGATCCCGCGGTCGACCGAGTCCTGGGTCCGCCGACGGATCCACTGGAAGCTGAGGGCAGCGACGGCGAGCGTGACGAGGACGACACCGAAGTCGACGCCACTGACGGCCGGGAGCGGCAGGCGACGAGCGACGAACCCGGCGATCGACCCCTGCTCGACGCCCGGTGGCGTCGGGACGACGCTCAGTTGAATGTTGGCGACGATCCCGCCGACGACGGCCGCCAGCAGCGGCACACCGACGGTCTCGGGGATGTCGTCGCGTCGCAGGACGGTCGCGGTGACATACGCGAGGCCGCCGGAGACCGGCGGGACGAGCACCCAGAAGATGGCGATCTGCTGGTAGGTGGCCGTCGCGGGGTCGCCGCCCAGTGAGAGCCCGACCCCGACCATCGCGCCGGTCGTCGCGAAGGCCGCGGGGACGGGGTAACCGGAGTAGACGCCGAAGGCCATGAATGCCGTCGCGGTCAGCAGGCCCGCCGTCGCCGCCAGCGACGTGATCGTCGCGTTGTTGATCAACCCCGCACCGACTGTCTCCGAGATGGCCCCGCCCTGCGTGAGCGCGCCGGCGGCAGCGAGAATGCCGATCAGGAACGCCGCCCGCATCGTCGAGATGGCGTTGGCGCCGATCGCCGGCGCGAAGGGCGGAGAGTTGCTGTTCGCACCGAGCGCCCACGCAGTCACCAGTCCAGTCAGCGTCGCCAGGACGACCAGCGACCAGAAGCCGATCCCGATCATCGATGCGGATCCATTGCTGGCTCTTGGGCGGGGGTTAGGAAAAACGTTCCCGCGGTCGGAGCCGCTCGCAAGTCAAGACGGGGCGAGCTACTGCTCGTGATACGGGCCGTCGCGGACGGTCTCAGCGAGCTCGTCGACCTGCTCGCGGGTGAGCCCGTCGCTGGCCTCGGCGAACAGCTGTTCGACCTCCTCGCGCTCCAGTTTGACGGCGTCGGGCTGTTCGACGGCGTCGACGGTTCGCTCGCGCAGTTCGCGGATGGTCCCGAGCGCGAGCAGGTAGGGGAGCGCCGTCGCCTCCAGCAGGCCGCCGCTGTCCTCCTCGGGAACCGTCTGGAGGTAGCGCTGGGCACCGGCGGCGTAGTCGGCAGCCTGATCGACGACGCGGTTGACGACCCGGGCGACCGTCGTCGACTCCTCGGGGTCGGCCACGGCCTCGTGGTCGAGGCCCTCTTCGTCGAGCCACTCGCCGGGGAGGTAGACGTTGTTCTCCTCGGCCCAGTCGGCTCGCACGTCCTTGGCGATGTTGACGAGCTGGAGCAACAGGGCGAACGCGCGGGCGTCTTCGGGCTCCGGCTTCGGATCGTCAGCCTCAGCTTGCGCGGCCTGGAGGTGCATGAACAGCTGGCCGACGGTTCCAGCGACGTACCAGCAGTACTCTTCGAGTTCGTCCAGCGTCTCCAGACGCAGGCCTTCGTGGTCCTGATGGCGCCGCAAGATGTCGGCCATCCCAGTCGCCATCTCGCGGGTGATCGAGCGCATCCCGTGCTGGACGGGGCCGGGGAACGACTGCCAGAGACGGACGATGCGGTCGGTCTGGCCCAGCACGGCCCAGTCGTCCCCGCCGTCGGCCGGCTCGACCGGTTCGACGGCGTCGAGGAACTCCTCGACGGTCGTCTCCGAGTCCTCGGCCAGCATCGCGTCGAAGGTCTCCAGCAGCTCGGCTCGCCGCTGCATCTCGATGGTCGGTTCGTCTTCGATCGTATCCGCGGTACGACAGAGGAGGTATCCCGTACAGACCCACTCGGTCATCGGCTCGTCGAGCAACTCGACACTCAGCGCGAACGTCCGGGAGACCGACTGGACGGCCTCGAACGCCCAGGCCCGGTCGTCTGCCAGCGTCGCCTGCTGCGGCACTCCGGTCATTATCAGCCTAGTTCGGCTCAGTGTACAAAAAACACCGCCCAACGGATAGAGTGGGGAACGGGCCGGAAATTTCGAACGACGGCGCCGGAACGGCCGCACAAACATCACGATAAATTTGATGGGACATCACATGACTGTTTGCTGGCTGCTGCAGGGTGTCGGAACGACTGATACGGATTACTGTAGTCTCTTACCGATAGTCGACGGGACGAGGTCGACGATCACCGGTAAATAGCTACAGTAATCCGTATGACTGCTGTGACAGGTCGAACCGAGCGGACCAGTGAGCGAGCGTGTACGCGGTCGTCGAGAGGTGTCATGACAAGTCATATGTCTGTCGAGGGCTTCCTCTACACTGATTGAGTGATGGACCGGCGTACCTTCCTCGTCGGGCTGGGTTCGGTGGCCGTGGGGAGCGGTGCGGTTCTCGAATCCAGCGCGGTCACGGCCGTCGATGCGAACCGCTCGACGGGCGTCCGGACGGCCGCAGACGCGAACGCCCTGCTGGGCCTGGGCGGCGTCGACGACGCGAGCACGACGCCGACGTTCACCAACAACGCGGCCGGGTCGATGACAGTCACTCTTTCCTCCAAAGAGAACGTGGTATTCGACGTGGTCAACGACGGGAGCAGCCCGGAGCCGTCGGTGGGTTTCACGCTCGGACTCGACACGACGAAGCAGGTGAGGATCGACGGGGACGGCAGCGCTGCTCCGATCACGGTCGACGCCACCATCAAGAGTGACGGCGGTAACGTGGTCGGGTCGGTCTCGCTCCAGCGGCGCTACGCCCTGCAGACGACCTACCGGGTCCCGTCGGGGGGGAAAGAGAACGGCGACATCGACACCGGGTCGGACGTGATCGTCGAAAAGGACGGTCAGGTCAAGGGAAGCGTCGACAGCGGCGGTTCGGTGACGGTCGAGCAGGGCGGACAGATCAACGGGGAGGTCGAAGCGAACGGTGATGTCAGTCTCGGCCAAGACGCTCAGATCAACAAATCAGTCGAGACCGATGGGAGCGTCACACTCGGCCAAGACGCTCAGATCAACGGCGAGATCCAGGCAGGCGAGAGTGTTACCGTCGGGCAGAACGCACAGGTAAACAGCTCGGTCGAGGCGACGGGTGACGTGACCCTCGAACAGAACGCACAGATCAACGGCGACGTCGAGACCGACGGGACTGTGTACCTCGGCTGTAACGCCCAGGTCAACGGGACAATCGATGCGGCGAACACGGTCGACACCTGTTGAAACCATTCCTGAACGTCGGAGGAGGTCTTCGACGAAGCCAACAGAACAGTGATGTGCCAGCCACTCCCAGTCCGTGGCAAGGATGGCGAATCGCTACAACCACGCCCGAGTTCAGGAGTACTGGCAACACGTCTGGGACCGCGAGGGCGTGTACGAACTCGACGACGCGGCCATCGAACGGGGTGCGGGGACCTACGTGCTGGGGATGTTCCCTTACACGTCGGGGTCGCTCCACATGGGCCACATCCGGAACTACGCGATCACGGACGCCGTCGCCCGTTACCGGCGGATGAACGGCGAGGACGTGCTCCACCCGATGGGGTGGGACGCATTCGGCCTGCCCGCCGAGAACGCCGCCTACGAGCGCGACACCGACCCCGAGTCGTGGACCCGCACCTGCATCGAGCAGATGCGCGACGAACTCGAACGGATGGGCTTCGGCTACGACTGGTCCCGGGAGATCACGACCTGCGAGCCCGACTACTACCGGTGGAACCAGTACCTGTTCACCCGCTTCTACGAGAACGACCTCGTCGAGTACACCGGCGCACAGGTCAACTGGTGCCCGGACTGTGAGACGGTGCTGGCCGACGCACAGGTCGAGACCGATCCGGGAACGGAAAGCGCGGACACCGGCCAGCGCAACGACGCGCCGGGCCACGCCAGCGGCGAGGGGGCCTGCTGGCGCTGTGGCACGGCCGTCGAGACCCGCGAACTCGACCAGTGGTTCTTCACGATCACCGACTACGCCGACGAACTCGTCGACGGACTGGACGACCTCGATGGGTGGCCCGACAGCGTTCGAGAGATCCAGCGCAACTGGATCGGCCGCCGGGAGGGCGCGGAGATCACCTTCGACGTCGAGGGAACGAGCGTCGACGTGTTCACCACGCGGCCCGACACGATGTTCGGCGCGACGTATCTGGCGCTCGCGCCGGGCCACGAGGTCGCCCGGCAGGCTGGTGTCGAACTCCCAGACGACGCCGACGGGATGGCCGGCGTCGACACGGGCCTGACCGCCACCAACCCGGTCACTGGCGAGGAGATCCCCGTCTACGTCGCCGCCTACGTGCTGGACGACGTGGGCACGGGCGCCGTGATGGGTGTGCCCGCCCACAACGAGCGCGACCACGCCTTCGCGAGCGAGCACGACGTGGCCGTCGAGCAGGTCGTCGCGCCCCAGACCGAAGCCGACGCCGAACTGCCCTTCATCGACGACGGCATGGTCACGGCCGAGGGCGACTACGAGGGGCTGGCCAGTTCCGCAGCCCGCGAGCGCCTGCTCGACCACGAGGCCATCGCGGAAGCGACGACCTACCGTCTGCGGGACTGGCTGATCTCGCGGCAGCGCTACTGGGGGACGCCGATCCCGATTATCCACTGCGATGACTGCGGACACGTCCCCGTCCCCGACGAGGACCTCCCCGTCGAACTGCCCGAGTACGTCCAGACGACGGGGAACCCCCTCGCCGCGAGCGACGAGTTCGTCGAGACGGACTGTCCGGAGTGTGGCGCGCCCGCCGAGCGCGAGACCGACACGATGGACACCTTCGTCGACTCCTCGTGGTACTTCCTGCGCTACCTGAACCCTGATCTCGCCGACGCTCCCTTCGAGCACGACGTGGCCGACGACTGGCTCCCGATCGACGTGTACGTCGGCGGCGACGAGCACGCCGTCCTGCACCTGCTGTACATCCGCTTTTTCACGCGGGCGCTGGCCGACCTGGACCTGCTCGACCGGCGCGAACCGGTCGAGCGCCTCGTCAATCAGGGAACGGTGCTGCACAGCGGCGAGAAGATGTCCAAGTCGAAGGGTAACGACGTTGCACCTCACGAGTACGGCGCGGAGACGACGCGCCTGTTCGTCCTCTCGGCCGCACACCCCGGCCAGGACTTCGAGTGGACTGCCACGGACGTGAGCAACGCCTACGAGTTCCAGCAGGAGGTGTACGGGATGGTCACCGAGTTCGCCGAGGATATCCGTGGTCGGACGGAGAGCCAGCCCTACGACGCCTACCTCGAACGCGAGATCGACCGCACCATCGCCGCCGTCACCGACGAGTACGAGCGATTCCGATTCCACCGCGTCGTCACGGAGATCCAGCAGTTCGCGCAGTTGCTCCGCCGGTACCGCGAGTACGGGACGCCCTACCGCTTCGCGTACAGCCGCGGACTGCGCACCCTGGCGAAACTGCTCGCACCGCTCGCGCCCTATCTCGCGGAGGAACTGTGGTCCGCGCTCGACGGCGAGGGACTGATCGCCGCGGCCGACTGGCCGGAACCGCTCCAGGCGATCCCCGACTACCGGATCGAGCGCGAACTCGTCCGGACGACGCTGGAAGACGTCCGGGAGATCACCGAGGTGGTCGACATCACCGATCCCGAGGAGATCGAACTGGTCGTCGCGCCCGACTGGGCCGCTCGTGCGTACGAGGTTGCCCGCGAGGTGGCCAACGAGGCCGACCAGCGGGAGGCCTCGGAACGAGCGAGCGGTGAAACCGCGAACACCGACGGCCCGGTCGTCGGGACGGTGATGGAGGACGACGCGATCCCGGGGAGCGACGCAGCAGCCGACTACGCCGCCGACCTGGCCGACCGCTCGGGCGGGTTCGAGCCGGTTCTCTCGCCCGACCGAGAACTCACCGTGCTGGAACAGGCCCGGTGGCTCTTCGCCGAGGAGTTCGGTGCCACAGTGACCGTCCGCCAAGCCGACCGCGACGGCGAGTACGCCGACACCGCCCGACCGAACAAGCCGGCGATCCACATCAGCTAGAGCGTATCAGAGACCAATTCACACAATCGACTCGCTACTCGCTTCAACTGGTCCGTACAGATGGTCTACATAACGCTGCGGAGTGCAGTTTTTCAATGCCTGTAAGGACGATGTACTGAATAGAGAGTCTGGATTCAGCAGGCAGTATCCCTAATGCCGGGACACGGGGTAAGTATTAGATTGCCGCGTCTTGTACAACCGATATGGAACACCCGAACGTTCTCGTATTCGTCGAGTTTCCTGATCCTCAGTTCCCTACGGGAGGCTTCCTTGACCACTTTGCATACCCGGATGCAGAACTTGTCGGATTTTACCATCTTGATGACAACGAGTCTATCGAAGATGTACAGGCCGAATACGAGGAGGAGTTCACGGCGGAGTTACGAAAGGAGGTCGAACGATTTGAGCAACGAGGAATACGGGCGGAATACGACCTCATTTTCGACCATGATCGGAACAAAGTGCGGAAAGGTATTGCTGAGAGGGATGAGGTTGATGCAGTTCTCAATCCGGGAGGAGCAAACACTCTTGGCAAAGTACTGATCCCTTCCCGTCATACACACAATGCGGAAGAGAAAGTTAGCAACCTTCTCAATATCATTGATCGTGATGAGCTGATTTCAGTCGATCTCATATACATAGCGGCTTCAGATGATCCAGAGGGGGAAGTTGAGGGTGAAAGGATCTTAGAGGAGATGACTTCGATTCTTACAGATGAAGAGATCCCATCTGTTCAAATCAACCGAGAGGTGCGAACGGGAGAGGATATTGCCTTTGAGTTGAATCAAGCCGCTCGCAACTATGATCTCGTTGTACTGGGTGAAACCGAGCAGGATATTGGAGATGAAGTCTTTGGCCCGGTAGGGGAGTACATTGTTGACAAACAGGATATTCCCGTCTTGACGATTAGGTGACGATCACTCTTCATAAGATTGGGTATCGATAGTTAGCAACAGCCTCCACCTTCGATTCGCACGCACACTGAACGGGTTGTTCATCTTCGATGACACTGCAACCAATGACCTCGTGAGCGGTTCTATGACACGCTACAGTTAGGCTACTCAACTGCGGTGGCGATCGTCGCCTGCCGCCTCCCGTGTTATCACCTGTTACTGTACCTATAAGTCCGTGGCGGGCGTACGTTCTCTTATGGCATTCGACAACGTCACACTGTTCGAGATCAACATCGAAGACTTCCCCTTCGACGGTGCGAGCGAGTCGGCAGAAACCGAGGAGTCGGTGGAGATCACGGAGGAACCGGGCGAGGCGTACGACTCCGAGGCGTCGTCCGGTGGCCGCGTCCGACGGGTCGTCGGCTTCCTGTTCGGTGTCGTTGCCCTCGCGGCGGTGGCCCGCTGGGCGGCGAAGCGGCGCGGCAGCGATGGCGCCGACGAGTTCGAGACCGAGGAAATCGAACCCGGCGTCGAGCGCGTCGAGGCCTGATCCCGTTCCGGACTCCGCAGACGGCCCGTCGAGGACTCTGTTCCCTCCAGGTCTGTCCGAAAACAACAACGTCTTCTGCCGAGTTTTCTGTCACGACACGACGCCGAAATCGAGAGTTTGAAAGGCCGGAAGGACCGATCCGCGGGCGTGGTACGCAGGATCGAACTGACCGTGGTCCGTTCGAATAACGGACTATCTGATATATCGATCGCGCTCGCACCGACCGCCCGATCATGACCGGCGGGACCGCAGCGAAACCGTCGGGGCGGACCGGCGTGTTCGTCTCGATCTGTGCCTTCTCCTTCCTGGTGAACTTCGGTCGGATCGCGTTCGCGCCGCTGGTGGACTTCTTCATCGAGTCGGGGATCAGTCCCGCGACGGCGGGGCTCGCTGCGACGGCCGTCTGGGTCGGAAGCGCCCTGCCGCGCCTGCCGACGGGTTACCTGCTGACGTTCGTCCGCCGCCATCGCGTGATCCTCGGAATGGGGGTCGCGCTCGCCGCTGCGGCCGCCTTCACCGCGCTCTCGCCCGGCATCTGGTTCACCGTCGGCGGCGCACTCCTCGTGGGGCTCGCGACCGGTGTCTTCTTCATCGCCGCCAACCCGCTGGTGAGCGAACTCTACCCCGAGCGCGTCGGTCTCGCGGTCGGCCTGCGCGGGATGTCCTCGCAGATCGCCGCCGTCGTCGCCCCGTTCCTCGTCGCGCTCGCGATCGGCTACGGCTCCTGGCGCATCGCCTTTGGCACGCTCGCGGTCCTCGCACTCGTTGCGACCGCGGTATTCGCGATCGCAGTCCGGCGGGCCGACCTTCCCGACGCTGGCACCGACGACCGGGACCTCGTCGCCGGCATCCGGGCCCAGTGGCCCCTGATCGTCGCCGGCATCGTCTTCGTCGGCTTCACCGGGTTCGTCTGGCAAGGCGTGTTCAACTTCTACGTCACCTACCTCGGCGCGGCCAAGTCGATCCCGTCGGGGACGGCCAACACGCTCCTGACGCTCACCTTCGCCGCCGGCGTCCCCTCGTTCCTGGTGGCCGGCCGACTCGCGGACCGGTTTTCCTACCTGCCGCTGTTACTCGCCGTGCTGGCTGGGTTCGTCCTCTCGCTAGTCGCGTTCACGCTGGCCGAGGGAGTCGTGGCGGTCGCCGCCGTCTCCGTCGTGATGGGGCTGGTCATCCACGGCCTGTTCCCGGTCGGCGACGCCTACCTGCTCGAAACCCTGCCCGACGAACACCGCGCCAGCGCCTACGCCGGGTTCAGCGCGACGATGATGCTCATCCAGGCACCCGGGAGCGTCGCCGTCGGGGCGCTGGCCCAGTCGGGACTGACCTACACCGGCGTCTTCCAGGGGTACGCCGTGGTCGTCGCCGCCGTCGTCATCGGCATGGCCATCCTCGCTCGTGCCGGGCGACTGCCGACGGGCGGATGAAGACAGCCACGGACCTTTTGCGACTCCCCGACAAATCACGCACTATGCCTTCGCTCGCGGAGACCCACCTCACCAACCGCTATCGCGTCCTGCCCAACCACGCCAACAACTACGACACCGCTCACGGGGGGATCGTGATGAAGTGGCTCGACGAGATCGGCGCGATGGCGGCGATGCGCTTCGCCGGCAACCCCTGTGTCACGGCCCGCATGGACGGGCTGAACTTCCGACGGCCGATTCCTGTCGGCGACACTGCACTGATGGAGGCGTACGTCTACGGCGCCGGGCGGACGAGCATCCGGGTTCGGGTCCGGGCCGAGCGCGAGAACCCGACCACCGGCGAGACGCAGGTGACGACGGAGGGCCACTTCGTCTTCGTCGCGCTCGACGGCGGCGAACCGACGCCAGTCCCCGAGTTGACCGTCGAGACCGACGCCGAACGCGAACTGCGCGACGCCGCGCTAGACGACGCGGACCGGGACGCCGCTGGGGAGCGCTAACCCTCGCGACGCCGGCGGTGGGCCCGGTCGATCGATCCCAGCAGCGTCGCGCGATCGGGGTGGAAGACCAGATGCGAGTCACAGTCGCAGTCGGAACTCCCGAACTCGCGGACACGGCTCCCGGCGAGGTCGCCGGCGACGGCACACTCGATGTCGATCTCCGGTGAGCGGAACACCTGATCGATCCGGGTGTCGGGCACGCCCAGCAGGTAGTCGACGTGCCAGTGGCGAACGTCGTGTTCGCCCGATGCCACCCGTTCGTGGCGCTCGATCCGGCTGAACCCGCCCGACCCGAACGCGCTGCCGGTGTAGGCGTACCAGCCCGCCGGAAACGACAGGTCCCCGAGCGCGCCCACTTCGATGCGGCCGCTCCCGGTGCGCTCGATCAGGAGCGTGTACGTGCCGCCCACATCGCTCATCGCTGCCGGGCCTCCGTCACGCGATCACGCCCGCTGTGGCTCGGCGGCGAAGTCGTCGTAGCCCGCCAGCCGATACTCGCGGGAGTCAGTACAGTCCTCGTTCTCGGCAGCGAGCGCGCCCACGAGCCAGTCGTAGGCGTGTGCGAACTCGTCGTAGGGGGCGTCAGCGAGCCGTCCCTCGACGTCGTTGGCCGCCAGTTCCTCGTCGTGGTCCTCGCGATAAGCCGTCAGTTTCTCCGCGGCGTCGGCCGCCGTCGCCGCGTCTGCACCTGCCGATTCGAACGCTGCCTGCACGCTGTCGGTGAACTCGCTCATACGCGACCGATCGCGGCGAACGACCGTATGCGTTCTGGAATCGTGCGTGTTTCACCGTTCCCGCTCGCGACTGCCCGCGCGGCCGCCGGGATCAGCCCGCGGTGCGCTCGCTCCCGTTTTCGCCCTCGACAGCCCCGTTCTCGTCGCCGGCGGTGACGTGCATCGTCACGGGCGCGTCGACGGCTTCGGTGTCGGGATCGTAGTAGTCGTACACCGACGCCGATCCCGTCGAGGCTTCGACGGGCGTCGTCGCCCGGAGGTCGTAGGACAGCGTTCTCGTCCCGCGCAGGTCCTCGGCGTAGAGAATCAGCTGTCTCCCCCGCAGTTCGTAGCGGCTGATCCGGTCGGTCGCCACGAGGCGCCGGAGCGTCGACTCCTCGACGGTGAAGCCCGGCGGCACCCCGAGGCTCACCAGCGCCGTCCCGATGGTCCCGTTCCGACTCGTCACGTCGACCGTCGCCGTCACGGTGTCGTCGACGGTGAGGTTCGTCCGGTCGTAGCGCACCGACATCGAGATCGGTCCCTCGCGCTCGCCGCCCTCGTCGCCCGATCGATCGGGCCAGGGCTCGTGGTAGGTCGTCGCCAGTTCGTAGTACAGCGAGCCCTCGGGCCCGGAGACGGTGTACTCGTTGTCCCCCGGTTCGGTCGGCAGGACGAACGTCTGGACCTCGTCGCGGTTCTGCTCGGTGATTTGGCGGGTGGCGACCGTCTCGCCGTCGCGCCGGACCTCTATCGTGCCGGGCTGGATCTCTTCGCCACCGGTGCGGGCGTTGACCAGCGCCTTCAGCGCCCAGACGGTGTTCTGGGTGCCGCCCCAGCCACCGTCACCGCTCTTCTGCTCGACGAGCCACGTGAGCGCGCCGTCGGTCAGGCCGACGCCAGCGCCCTCCGCCAGCAGGGCGTTGGTCGCCAGCGCCGTCGTCAGCACGCTCCGGTCGCCCGAGCGGTAGGATCGCTCGTCACCCTCGCCGGAACTCGCCGACCGCTCCCAGTGAACGCGCCCGTCCTCCCGGACGGCGCGGCTGGTCAGTTCGTCCGCGATCTCGGTCCGCAGGTCGGGGGAGCGCTCGGCAGTCGCGAGCATGTTCAGTGTCACCGCCAGCTTCGTCGTCGAAGCGGATCCGACGTCGACGTTGTTCCGGACGTACTGCGCTCCCGCGTCGACGGCCTCGCCGTCGGCCCCGCTGTGGGCCAGACTCCACGTGACGTAGGCGGTCGTGCTCACGTCGTCGCTCCCGATGCCCAGCGGGTACTCCAGCCCGCGGCCGGCCCCCCAGCTCCCGTCGCTGCCCTGCTGGTCGCGCAGGAACGACTGCATGTCGGTGACAGTCCGACCGTCGACGGTGTACACCTCGTTCATATCCGAGAGTTCCATCAGCCCGTAGGCGGTCAGCAGGGTCTCGGGCGGGTTGTCGCCGAAGAGCGAGTAGCCCCCGCGCGTGTCCGTCTCGAAGGTGAGGATGCGCTGGTAGCCCGAAGCGATGAAGCGTTCGGCGCGCATCCGGACCTCGGGGCTGGTCTGGCCGGTCTCCTCCATGTACTGCAGGGCCAGCACGTTCGGGTAGAGGCTGGAGGAGGTCTGCTCGAAGCAGCCAGTGGGCATCTCCAGGAGCGCACCCATGCCACCGACGACCTGGCCGTACGCGCCGGGGTAGGTCCGCAGGACGGTCTGGGAGCTGTTGGGGACCGCCCGCTCGGGCACCCCGACCGAGATCTGCGTGGTTCCGTCGAGTTGCCCGCTCCGGGCGACGCTTCGTTGACGGCCGTAGGGGTCGACCCTCACCGACTTGCGGACCGCGTCGACGCTGGTGTTGCCGTCGGCCCGCCTGCTGGTAGCGACGATAGTCAGCGGGTACTCGCCGTTCTGGCTGGCGGTCACGTCGAAGGCGACACTCCCCACACTGTTGGGTTCGAGTTCCACTGTCGCGGTCCGGTTCTCGGCCTCGTACCAGTCGGCCGCCCGCAGTTCGACGGTGACCGTCGTCGACGTGTTCTCGTAGTTGAAGACGCTGACGGGCACCCGGACGGTGTCGTTCTGGGTCAGCGCGAGCGGGATGTCGGGCTTGACGAAGAAGGGCTGGAACACCCGGGCCGACGAGCGGTCGGTGCCCAGCGAGCCGTCGCGGGTGCTGGCCAGCGAGGAGACGCGCCACGTCGTGATCGTGTCGGCCATCCCGACCCGCATCGTCGCTGCGCCGTCCGGGCCGGTGACGACGGTCCGACTCGCCGCGGTCTCGGGGAAGTACTGGCGAACGTCGGTCGGACCGCCATCGCCGCCGGTCGCACTCGATCCGTCGCCGCCCGCGCCGCCGGCGTCACCGCCGCCGGACTGCATCGCCGCCGAGTCGGCCCCGGCGTTCGCGCCGAGTCCGAAGACGAACGCGCCACCGACGGGCACGGTCACCACCAGCACGAGCACCGAGAGCACGACGACCGCGGCGGCCTTGCTGTGGCCGTCGTCGTCCTCGGCCGCCGCGGCGTAGGACAGCGGCAGGGCCAGGAGCGCCACCACGACACCGGCCCAGAGGACCGCATCGATCCGGCCGATGCTGAGGACGCCGGCCCAGCCCAGCCCGAGTCCGAGCGCGATCAGCGCGACGACCCCGCCGACCGCCGCGGCGAAGCGCCGGTCGACGGCCGACAGCGACGGCTGCTGGACGATCAGGTAGCCGAGTCCGACCAGCACCACGGCGAGCGCGAGGCCGAGGACGAGGAGGAAGCCCACGCCCTGGAAGAGCGCGATCAGGAGCGCGCCGACACCCCCGAGCGCGACTGCGGCGACGGCGGTCCCGGCCGCGACCAGGCCGAACCGCGCGAGGAAATCGCGGGGCTCGCGCCGCCCCTCGACGACGGCGAACCCGACCGGGATCACGGCCATCGCCAGCAACAGCAGGAGACCGTTCGTCCGCTTGGTCCGCTCCTGGCGCTGCTGGAGTTGCTGACGCTTCTGCTCGAACGTGTTGCGCGTCACCCGAGCACTGTCGGACGAGAGGCGCGCGACGCTGGCCTCGCGGGCCAGTTCGGCGTCGGCGCTGGCCATCGGATCGGTCCCGCCGTCGGCGGTAACGTTCCGGTCCCGCTCGTACCCGTGGACGAACAGCTCCGGCCGCTGGAGGTCCTGTTCGATATCGTAGTGGACCGCCGCGAAGCCAGCCCGCCGTTCCTCGACCGAAAAGACCGACTCGTCGACGATGTCGACGCCGACGGCGGCGGGCACTGGCTCGCCGTCCCGGGACGTCTCGACGGTGAACGTCGCGTTCTCGCCGGGGCGGTAGGTCCCCTGGCCGCTCGAAACGGTGACGTTGACCGTACTGGCCGGTTCGACGAGGATGGTGCGCTCGACCGCACCGACGCGGTTGTTCCGGCCGATCGCCCACGCCCGGATCGTCGTCTCGCCACGAGCGCCCTGCGGGACCGAGAGCGAGAAGTTCGCTGCATTACCTTCGACAGCAATTCGTTTCGTCAGCAGGGTCTGGCGACCGCTGACGACGTCGACGTACACCGACTGTGTGGTGTTGGGGACGATCGCCTGCCCGACGACGGTGTCGCCGACCTCGTGGGTCGCGCCCTCGACCCGCAGTGCGATCTGGCCGCCGCGCTCGGTCCGGAAGTACACCTCCTCGGAGCCGGTGGCGTCGCCGGCTCGCGCCTGCAGGCGGAGTTCCTGATCGTACTCGTCCTCGGGCGTGTACTCGTAGACGCCGACGCCGTAACGGTTGGTCTCGACGGTGTCGTCGCCGATCCGGACGGTCGCCTGCGCCGGCGTGCCGTCGGGGTACTCCGTCGTGACGTACACCGTGTTCGCGACGCCCGGCACGAGTTCGTCGCCAGCGGCGAAGGCGTCAACGAGCAGGTCCTGCTGGGCGATGGGGACTTCGCGGGTGATCGTCTCGGTGTGGTCGGCGTCGTCGGTGACCGAGACGTTCAGCACGGCCACGCCCTTGCCCGACTCCTCTGGCAGGCCGACGAAGTAGCTGGGGAGTGCGAGATCGACCGTCGCGACGCCCTGCTCGTCGGTGGTCGTCTCGACGGTGGTGAACTGCTCGAAGTCGCCGACGTACCCCTCGCCGGTCACTTCGACGGTGGCGTTCTCGACGGGCTCGCCGAAGAAGTACTCCGAGACGACCGTGGCCCGCAGGGTCTCCCCGGGCCGGTAGTAGCTGCTGTCGGGCCGGAACCGCACGTCGAATCTGGGCGTCTGGTACTCCCGAACGCTGACGGTCCTGGTGCGGGTCTCGTTGTCGTAGGCGACGCTGACCCGGTAGTTGCCGGTCGGGGCCACCCCCGCGATGGGGACGGTGGCGTTGCCCATCCCGAACTCGCTCAGGTCGGCCGAGCGCGAGTAGATGCGGTTGCCCTCCGGATCGGTGACGCTGACCGTCGCCTCACCGGTCATCGCCCCGCCGGTGCGGTCCCGAACGACCCCGCGGATCTGGATATCCTGCCCCGGCTGGTAGACCGGCTTGTCGGTCTGGACGAGGATCGAGTAGTCGCGCTCGACAGTCAGGTTCGCCGTCGTCGCGTCGCTCCCGATCCGCGAGTCGGCCCGCACGCGGAGTTCGTAGTCGCCGCTCTCGTTGGGCACAGCCACGGTCGCGGTGTAGCTCCCGTTCGCGTCCGTCGTTCCGCGGTCGACGACGGTCTCGGTGCCGTTCCGGACGACCGCGACCGCCACGTCGCTGTCGGGGAGTGGCTCGCCGCTCGCGTGATTCTGGACGACGACGTGGGCCGACAGCTCACCGCCCGGCGCGGCCTCGCCGCTGGTCATCACCAGCGTCTCCTGGTTCGAGGTCAGCGCGCCCGCGTTGAACACGTACGCCGTGTACCCGACCCAGCAGATCGCGAGGACGACGACGCCGACGACAAGCCCGCGCCGCCAGTTCATCGGCTGGGCCCTCCCGTGGTCTGTGCGCTCCGGGGAGGGACCGACCGCGTGGGGCCGTGTGACAGGGAGGGTGGCATGTTTCGCACGTCTCCGTCTATCAAACTAAAAGCACGGTTCCCTCAAACGCCGCTTTGAGTCATCTTTGGCGGGATGTCGAGGCCGAGCCAACACTTACGACCCCCACTCTCCTAGGCCGGATCGATGGAAGTCGCGATCGTCACCGTCGGCGACGAGTTGCTCGCGGGGGAGACCGAGAACACCAACGCGACGTGGCTGGCGCGCCAGTTGACAGAGCGGGGCGTGACAGTCACGCGCTCGCTGACGATTCCCGACGAACGCGGGCTGATCGCAGAGTACGTCCGCGAGTGGCGCACGGCCTTCGACGCCGTCATCGTCACCGGCGGGCTGGGAGATACGCCCGACGACGTGACACTCGAAGCGGTCGCCGACGCCTTCGACCGGGAGATGGTCGTCCAGTCGGACGTACGCGAGCGGGTCGCCGAGAAGGCTCGGCAGTTCCGCGAAGCGGATCCCGAGCGCTACGAGCGCCACGACTTCGACCTGGATCTCGACGAGACTGCCGCTCTCCCCGAAGACGCCCGACCGCTGCAGACCGAGACGAGCTTCAACCCCGGCTGTGTCGTCGCAAACGTCTACGTCTTCCCCGGGTTTCCCGAGGAGCTACAGGTGATGTTCGACGCCGTCGCCGACGACTTCGGCGGCGAAGCGGTCTCCGAATCCGTCCCGACGACGACCCCAGAGGGCGCGCTCAAGGACGTGCTGGCGGGCGTCCGCGAAAATTTCGACGTGGCCGTCGGGAGCTACCCCGTCCACGACGGGGACCCGGGTCGGGTGAAAGTCACCGGCACCGACGAGGATGAAGTGGCCGAGGCTGCCGCGTGGGTGCGCGAGCGCGTCGAACGACCGGAGTAGTCACAGAAAGGAGAACAGCCCGGCCTCGTTGAGGAAGTAAAACGACACCGCGAGCCAGGACTCGAAGATCAACGTCCCGGCGGCCGACAGCACGGCGAAGCGGCGCACGTCCATCTCGGCGACGCCAGCCGGTACCGTCAACATTCCCCGCGTGAACAGGAGGGCGTTGCTGATCGGGACGGCGGCCTGCCCCCAGCGGTCGAACCAGCCGTCGAAACGGTCCAGTTTGTCCTCGCTGACGCGAAACCACGGTTTCTGGAGGAGCCACTCGCGGCCGCCTCGCTGGGCCAGCAGGAAGAGGGTCGTCTGGCCCGCGGTCGCGCCGACGACGGCGATAGCGAAGATCGCCACGATCATCCCCCAGTCGTACCCCCCGCCGGTGGTCGCCAGCGCGCCGATGGCGGCGGGGACGAGGATCTCGCTGGGCGCGAAATAGAGGAGCATCGCCCCTTCGAGGACGAAGATGACGAGCAGCGCCGCCAGCCCGTAGTCGTCGATCAGCCGCCGGGCGAACTGCTCGTCGCCGACGAAGAAGAGGACGATGCCGGCGACCGCGAGGACGACGAAAGAGAGCGCGATCACGAGGAGGCCGTAGTCCTCGGCCCACGTGCGAAATCGACTGCGAGCGGGGGTCTCTAGGGACGCCATTCGGTCGTGTCAACGACCCTCCCGATGAAATGCTTTCTGTTAGATCGTGAGCCGGGCGTAGGACTTCGCCCAGAGGGGTAGCGTCAGCGCGCTCGCCCCGACGACGACGCCGTACCCGTTCCACAGCAGTGGGGTCGCCACACCGGACCACGCCGCTGCGGCGAGTCCCGCGGTCGCGAGGCCGACGAGAATGGTGTACTCGCCGATCACGGAGACGAGTGCGCCCGACGGATCGTACCCGACACCGACCCCCGCGATCAGGAAACTCATCCGCCCGAAGCGGATCAACCCACCGACGACGAGAAGGAGGCCTGCGACGCCGGCGGTGGTGAGAGCGGATTCTGCCATACCTGTCTGTCGACCGGCCACGATTAAAAAGAGCCGACCACAGTCGTAGATGCCGCGACTGCTGTGATGTACTAGCAAACGACGGGCTACCGACAGCTATTGACCGACCCACCGCGAACGCCTGCTCATGACCGACAGCGTCGACAACGCGTGGAACCCGGATCGGTACGACAGCGAGACCGGTTTCGTCGCCGACTACGGCGAGCGCGTCGTCGACCTGCTCGCGCCCGAAACGAGCGAACGGGTGCTGGACCTGGGCTGTGGCACCGGGCACCTCACGAACGAGATCGCCGATCGAGTCGGTCCCAATGGCCTCGCAGTCGGTGTCGACCAGTCGGCCGAGATGGTCGAACGGGCCCGCACGGCCCATCCCGAGGTTCGTTTCGAACAGGCCGACGCCGCCACGGACTCCCTCGCGGCCCTGCTCGACGGCGACCAGCGCTTCGACGCCGTCTTCTCGAACGCCGCGCTCCACTGGATCGACGAGCAGGACGCCGTCACCGAACGCGTCGCCGACGCACTCGCCGCGGACGGACGGTTCGTCGCGGAACTAGGTGGGGCGGGCAACGTCGCATCGATTCTCGAAGCGGTGCTGACAGAACTCCACGACCGCGGCTCCGAAGCGACGAACCCGTGGTACTTCCCGACGGTCGGGGAGCACGCCAGACTGCTGGAACGGCACGGCTTCGAGGTCCGCCACGCCACGCTGTTCGACCGCCCCACCGAACTGGACGGTCCCGACGGGCTGGCCAACTGGCTCGACGTGTTCGGCGACTCGCTGTTCGCACCGCTCTCCAAGGACGAGCGTACGGCGGTCGTCGAAGCCGTCGAGGACCGCTTGCGCGAGGATCGCTACGACGCCACCAGCGAGATGTGGACGGCTGACTACCGCCGCCTGCGGTTCGTGGCGGTGCGGTAAAGATCAGCCACACCCTTTTCTCGCAGCCAGTCGACGCCACTGCCATGACGCCATCGAGACGCGACTACGCGACGACGGCGGCGGTGTTCACCGGCGCGATGATCCTCTTCGGACCGCTGACGTTCGCGTTGCTCGTCGGTGCGGTGTCGATCCTCACGGACGCGGTCTGCGTCTCGCTGGGCGACACCGTCCAGAACGTCGTCCAGATCGCCGCCGTCCTCGTCGCCTTCGAGGTCGTCACGGCGGTCGCGGGGATCCAGCTCGGCGGGTTCGAGACACTCCAGCAGGGGTCGCGGCCGCGCCGCCTGCTCCGGCAGGGGCTGGTGGGGCTGGCCGTCGGTGCCGGCGGCGTCGTGGCCGTCTCCTTCCTCGTCGACGTGGTTCAGTGGTCGCTGGCCAACGGCAGGCAGTCCTACGTCGCGATGGCCGGGCTGGCGACGCTCGCGCTCCTGTGGGCCGCTGTTCGGACCGTCCGGGCGTTCCGGGCGGGCTACGGCGGTTCGTAGCAGCGGCGTAGCGCAGGGTGACCCCGCCAGCCCTTTCTCGGGCCGGCCCGTCCATCCGCTATGACCGAGCGAAACGTGCTGGGCGAGGAACTGCAGGCCTGTAGCACCGATCCCGAGACCGGTTTCGAACGCGACGGCTGCTGTGGCACCCACCCACAGGACCGGGGCCGCCACGAACTATGTGCCGTGATGACCGAGGAGTTCCTCGAGTTCAGCAAGGCTCAGGGCAACGACCTGATGACGCCGCGCCCCCAGCTGAACTTTCCGGGGCTGGAACCCGGCGATCAGTGGTGTCTCTGCCTCGGTCGGTGGGTCGAGGCACTGGAAGCGACTCGGCGGGAACGACTGCCGGAGACGACGGTGCCGCCTGTCGTCCTCGACGCGACCAACGAGGCCGTGCTGGATACGGTCGACCTGGAGACGCTGGAGAGCCACGCGTACGAGGGGTAAACTTCGGTGGCTCCGCCGGTCGCTCCCGCCGGCGCGATCAATCGTCCACGCTGGCTCTGGTGTCGACGAGCGACAAGCAGTCGTCAGGTTCGCCGGCGGGATAATCGCCCACGCCGGCTTTGACGTTGCCGCCAGCCGAGACTGGCGGCGGATGCGCCGGTGGTATCAATCGACCGACGGCTGACTGTCACACCCGTCGGACTCGTCGGACTCTGTCTCGACCGTGCCGCCGTCAGCAACCTCCCCGGTCGCCACCGGCGCACCCTCGTCGTCATCGTCGCCGCCCGTGTCCTCGACGACCAGATCGTCGTCCTCGTCGACCACTCTGTCGTCCCAGTTCCCGTAGCGGAACCACGCCGCGACCAGCAGGGCCGACCCGACGTGCATCAGGGCGATGGCCCACCACGCGCCGGTGGTCTGCATCCCGAAGTACTTCACCAGAATGTACGCCGGGATCACCTGCATCCCCCAGACGGAGGTCATCGAGAAGATCATCGCCGCCCGCGTCGAGCCAGCGCCGTTGAACGCGCCCTTGATGACGTGGAAAACGCCCATCATCGCGAAGGTCGGGGCGACGATCCACATGTACTCGACGCCGATGTCGACGACGGTGGCCGCGCCCTCGCCCTGGATGAACGCACCGACGATCGGACGAGCGAAGTAGATCGCGAGGCCGCTGACGAGGACGTAGACGGTGATTAGCATCGCCAGCGCGAGGTGGACGCTCTTGCGAGCCCGATCCTGTCGCTCGGCACCGAGGTTCTGGCCGACGGCGGTCTCGACGGCCATCCCCATCCCGACTGCGGGAAGGAAGACGAGCGACGTCAGGCGGTTCACGATGCCGAAGGCGGCGACAGAGGTCGAGCCGATGATCGCGACGACAGCCGTCATCGCAGTGTAGGAGAGCGCCCCTGAACTCTGCTCGATGCTTGCTGGGTATCCCACGGAGACGATCTTGCGGATCGTCTTCATCTCGATGCGCAGATCGCTAAGCGAGAGGTTCAGGCCCAGATAGCCCGAGAACAGCAGGGCGACTCCCGGAATCGTCGCCAGCGCCCGCGAGAGGATCGTCGCGATGGCCGCGCCCTGGACGCCCATGCCCGTGAAGTCCGTCGCAGCCAGCAGGGACGCTTCCAGACCCTGCATCCCGACGAGTTCGAAGAGGAGGTTGTCCTGGAAGCCGAAGATGAAGATCGGATCCAGCACGATGTTGATGGCGACACTGACGGCCATCAGGTACATCGGCGTCTTGGTGTCGCCCCAGCCCCGGAGCAGCGACTGGAAGACGAAGAAGCCGAACATGAACCAGACGCCGACGAAGATCACCCGCATGTAGTCGACCGAGTAGGTGAAGACGTTCGTCCCCGGTTCGGCCCCGATCAGGCGCAGGAAGGTCGGCGTCATGAAGTAGCCGATCACCCCCAGCGCCAGCGAGAACAGCGTCACGAAGGCAAGCGTCTGGCCGGCGACCTCGTTGACCCGCTCCAGTTTGTCCGCGCCCTTGTTCTGTGCGACCAGCACGCTGCCCGCGAGCGTCAGGCCGCCGCCGAGGCTGATCAGGACGAAGACGGGTGGCCACGAAAAAGAGAGCGCACTGACGGCGTCCTGCCCGAGCCGGCCGACCCAGAAGGTGTCGACGAGGTTGTACAGCACCTGCAGGAGTTGCGTGAACACGATCGGTGCCGCGAGCGCCAGCAGGGGGCGCAGCAGTGATCCCTCTGTGAGGTCGCGGTCTGTCGCCGTCTCCGTCACGCTGTCTGGCCCTCCAGAGTTTCGCCTTCGACGATGAGGCGTTCGAGCAGGAGTGTTTTGACCCCCGCGAGCGCGGTCTCGGTCGGCGCGTCGTCGCCCAGGATCACGTCGTGTGACTGGGCCCCTTCGATGGCCGAGCGGAACACGACGGCGAACTGCTCGGGATCCACGTCCTCTCGGAACTGTCCCTGTTCGATCCCCTCGCGGACGATGTCGGCGATCGCATCGCGGATGTGCCGATCGTTGCGCACCAGTTGCTCACGGATCGCCTCGTCGTAGGGAGCCTGCGCTCGCAGGCCCAGCAGCGCCATGTGTACGTCGTCGGGTTCGTCACCCTCCTCGTTCCCCTCGACGACGATCTCGGCCATCCGAACCAACTGGTCGAGCGGGTCCGCGTCGCTGTCGTCCTCGAACTCGCTCAGAAACCCCTCCAGCAGGTGCTCCATGAACGTGACGATCAGGTCCTCTTTCGAGTCGTAGTGGTAGTGCAACAGCGACTTGCTCTTGGAGAACTCGTCGGCGATCGACTGCATCGTGAGATCGGCGTAGCCGTGTTTGCACAGCGCCGCAAACGTGGCGTCTAAGATATCGTCGTCGGTAGTCATTACTGACTGACTATCCAGTCAGCGACCAAGAAACTGTCGCTCGTCGATCGGCGTGAAATTTACTCCCACCGGTCCGTCGACAGCCCCCGATCGTCGAACGTGGCCTTAAATACGTCGAGACCGACCGGGCGAGTGATGGTAGTCTCGAACGAGAAGGGCGACCGGCGCGAGCGAGAGCTGGTCAACGCCCTCGACGAGGCCGGCTTCGCAGTGATGCGCGCGCCGGCGAGCGGGTCGGCGACGGAACGGGAGCTACCGGACGTACTGGCCGGCGACGGCGAGCAGTTCTACGCCATCGAGGCTAAGTCCAGTGCCGGCGATCCGATCTACCTCGACGGCGAGGAGGTCGAGGCGCTCCTCTTCTTTTCGCGGAACTTCGGTGCCAAGCCCCGCATCGGCGTGCGCTTCGACCGCGAGGACTGGTTCTTCTTCCACCCCGGCGACCTCTACACGACCGACGGCGGCAACTACCGCGTCAAAAAGGAGACGGCACTCGCCGAAGGGACGGACTTCGAGGAGTTCGTCGGCCACAGCGAGAAGGTCACGCTCGACGAGATCGGCGGTGGCGACGACGGCCCCGATCAGGCGACGCTCGACGTGCTCAACGCGCTGGACCGGGGCGATCTCAGCGTCGAGGACGCCGCGGAGATGCTGGACTAGGCGACCCTGTTCTGACTCGATCCCCGCACTACAGTGCGATCCGACTGATCGAGTGACCCTGTTTGGGATCAATTCGGACACCAACTGCGAACGGCGCGTGCACTGCACGCTCTCGACCCGCCCCATTCGATACGGTCACTCACAACCAAACGCCCTCGGCCCGCTTCGTCGTGTCCGCAGCAAACTACCACTGAACGCCCTCGGCCCGCTGGACGGTTCTGTACGGGATATTCTCGCTCTCTGCGGTCGCTCGAATAGTGCCCGCGCAGAACCGTCCAGACGGACCTCGCCCATTCGTCCACCAGGACCGCACTGCAACACAGCACTGCACCACACGCCTCCCCACCCGACTGCGGTGCTCGCTTCGCTGCGCTCCTCATCCCTCGCACAGTGTTGTCGCGCCACGAGGGCGCGACAGCGCGCGCCGCGTGGATGAACGATTCACCGGTCTGCGAGCGCGTCGAACGTCGTCACCTCGACGTCCCGCTCGCGGGCGGCCTCGATCACGAACGCCACGCGCTCGGGCGGGACGCTGTCCCAGGCGCTGTGGCCCGCGAGGATCCCGACGCCGCCGCTCGCAGCGATGTGATCGAGGTACGTCTCGATCTCCGGCGGACGGGAGTGGGTCGTTTCGAGGTAGTACCGTCGGAAGTTCGTCGGCTCGGTCCCCGGCGGGTTCGGCAGCGAGCGCACCGCGGCGTTGGCGACGGCGTCGTACTCCTCGCGGGCAAGTCGCCACGCGCGAGCGTCGGCCGCATCGTAGGGAAACACGAACGTGGAGGGGTCGTAGCCGAGCGTCTCGAACCCCTCGCGGACGCCGACGATCTCGTCCAACAGCGTCGGCTCGGCCGGGCGAAGGATCGCCGTGTCGCCGGCGACGGACTCGTCGAGTTCGCCACTGATCTCGACAGCGACCGTCTCCCCGTCCGCCGCGCCCGTCCCGGTCAGCGTGACCCGGACAGTGTTCCCAGTACCGACCAGTTCGTACTCGTCGCCCGCCAGCGTCCCGTGACTCTCGCCGGGGAAGACGTGGCCCGCCTCGACGACGATCCGCTCGTCGCCGGCCGCCGCGTCGGCCGCGAGGTGATGAGACTGGAGATACCGGTGGCGGCGACCGTGGGCGAGCACTTCACAGCCGGCGTCGACCAAATCGCCGAGCTGGCCGGGGTCGAGGTGGTCGTCGTCGCCGATCCAGTCGGGGACGACGGCCAGCGTGGCCGGGGCGTCGTGGGATCGGAGAACGGGGCGGAGCTGGTCGTGGTCCTCGACGTAGCCGTCGTCGAACACGAGGACGAGCGAGCCGTCTGTCATACTCGCCGTTTCCGCAGTCGGGAGAATAAGTCTTGTTCGGCAGTTACTCCGACGCCACGTCGAAGTCGTCGATCGACTTCCCGTCCCGGACGATCCCGTTGCAGACGTAGAACTTCTCCAGACGGTCGAGACGGTCCCAGTCGAGCCCGTCGGGGGGCGACTGCTCGAAGGCCTCGAACTGCTCGAAGATCCCCTCGTGGACGAACCGGGCGAACTCCCCACAGCGGTCGCAAGTTCGTTCCAGATGGGACACGTCGAACGTGCGCGTGACCGTCCCCTCGAGACACGCCGAACACCGGTAGGTCTGCTCGGTCATTGTCGTCGCAACGTTCTCGGTGGACGTGAGGGCTGTGGTCGGCATCCGGTCCCGTCGACCAGGGTCACCAGTCGTACTCCTCGTGGACGCCCCGTCCTGCGTCGGCGAGGACTGGACCGGTCACCTCGGTGATGCCGTCGAGGATCTCGCCGGAGCGCACCGTCGGCTCGCCCCCGGTGAACGTGTGGATCTCGTCGCCGCCGACGCTGTAGACGACCCGGGCGAGCCCCGCCGAACGGAGGCCACCGGAACACATCGGGCACGGCTCCGTGCTGGTGTACATCACTGTCCGGGCGCGCTCGTCGGGGTCGAGTTCCCTTGTAGCCCACCGAGCCAGATCCAGTTCCGGATGCCGGCGCAGGTCGTCCTCGGTGACGACACGGTTCGAGACCTCGGCGACGATCTCGTCGTCACGGACCAGCACCGAGCCGAAGGGTTCGTCGCCCCGGTCGGCGGCCTCGCGGGCCAGTTCGATCGCGCGCTGCATGTGTCGCTCGTGGTCGAATCCATCGATGTCGGTCGCTGGCATACTCGCTCTCGGATCCGGACGGCAAAGAAAGCCCGCGTGCGCCACACGTTTATCACCGAAGACGGGACCAGCGGGGCCCATGCACACGTTCCGGGAGGTCGAGACGGCTGCGTACTGCCCGCGAAAGCTCTACTATCGGCGGCGCGACGGGGAACCGGACGCGCCCGACGGCGTCGACGACGTGCGCCGACTTGCCTTCGAGTACGACGAACTTCGTGCGGTCGACGCCGCCGTACTGGCCGCCCCCATCGAGGTTTCGCCGGGGACCTACCGGGAGCGCCTCGAACGGCTCGCCGATCGAATCGACTACTGGGACGCGCTGGTCGATCCACCCCAGCGGGACGTGCTCCTCACCGGTCGGGAGTGTCGCGGGATCGCCCACAAAGTCCTCGAAGAGCCACTGCTCCCGGTCCTCTCCTTCGCGGGCGACCCGCCCGAAGAAGGCGTCTGGGAGCCCCAGACCGTCCGCCTCGTCGCGGCGGCCAAAGCCCTCTCGTGGGAGCACGAGCAGTCGGTCGAGCGCGCCGTCGCCGAGTACCCGGCCCACGGCGTCGTCCGCGAGATCGACCTGACCGTGCGGCGGAAAGCCGCCTACCGAAAGGCCGTCCGGATCGCCGAGACGATCGACGGCCCGCCGTCACGGATCGACTCCGACGCGAAGTGTGCCCCCTGCGAGTACCGCGAGGGCTGTGGGACGAGAACGCGGTCGCTGGCGAGCATGCTGGGGGACTGAGACGGAACGTCGTCGATCTGGAAAAACGTCGACAACCGTCCGTGCGACCGGCCGCGAGCACTGCCGTCGACAACCGTCCGTATCAGTGCTCGGCCAGCCACGCGCGGATCGCGTCGGCCTGTGCGCCCTCGCGGACGATCTCGCCGGCGGCCACGTCGACGACGGTCGACTCGGTGCCGGGCGTGCGGCCGCCGTCCAGTGTCACCGCTACCGCCTCCCGCACGGACTGCCCGATCTCGTCGATCTCGCGGGCGCTTGGCTCGCCGCTGACGTTGGCGCTGGTCGAGGTGATCGGTCCGGCTCGCGCCGCGAGTTCGAGCGACAGGTCGTGGTCTGGTACCCGAACGCCGACGCGGTCGCTGCCGGCAGTCAGTACGTCGGGGACCATCGTCTTCCGGTCGACGAGCACCGTCACCGGGCCGGGCAGAAACTCCTGCATGAAGGCCAGTTCGCGCTCGGTCGGGTCGGTGTACTCGGTCGCGGCGTCGACGCTCGGGACCGCCAGCGAGACCGGGTTCGATCGGTCTCGTCCCTTCACCTCGAAGACCCGCTCGACTGCGTCGGCGTCGAGCGCGTCCGCGGCCAGTCCGTACACTGTCTCGGTCGGGTAGACGACGAGTTCACCCGCGGTGATGGCGTCGGCCGCGCGGTCGAGATCGGTCATACCTGCACGTCCGCTCCTCACCGGAAAAAACGTCTCGGTACGGATGATTGTAGATCATTCCCGGACCGACCGCACACCGTATTGATACGGACAGTTGTCGACGGTTCCCCAGTCGACCGCACGACAGCGTGCGGTCGATCTGGTAAAGACCGACAACTGTCCGTACGAGTCGACCGGGAAAACGGCGACAACACTCCGTATGAAGCTTACCGGATCGCGGCTGCCACGTCGTCGTAGTCGGGGAAGTCTGGCCACTGGGTGGCGACCCAGGCGTACTCGATCGTCCGGTCGCCGTCGAGGACGAAGACGGCGGGCCGGGGCTCCGAGACACCGGCCATCCCATCAGCATCGTGAGCGATACCGTAGGCCTCGGCGACGCCGTTGCCGGGGTCCGAGTACAGCAGGTAGTCGTCACCTAGGTCGCGCTCGTCGATCAGTTGCTTGTGGGCGTACGGCGTCGAGATCGACAGCCCGACCACGGTCGCGTCCTCGTGCCACGCCCGGTCGCGGATCTCCTTCCAGACGTAGGTCGCGGGGAAGGCCCCGTCCATCGGGTGGAACACGAGCACTGTCGGGTCGTCGTCGCGAGCGACCAACTCCGAGAGCGCCACGTCCGCCCAGTACTCGTCGTTGACGAGCGGACGGGTGAACTCCGGGGCCTGCTCGCCCACGGCGGGATGATCGGCTGGACCGAGATCGACCACGTCGAAGTCGAGGTCCATCAGGCCGCACCTCCCTCGCCGTCTCCGTAGACCCGGTCGAGATACTCGACGATGTTGGCGCTCTCGGACATCGTCACGCCCTCGGTCGCGTCGACGATCGCCGGGACGGTTCGCTTGCCGGTCAATCGCTTGACTGCGTCCCGTTCGGAGTGGAGCGGTTCGACGAAGCGTGACTCGTAGTCGAGGTCGTACTCCTGGAGGCGTCGGACGACCCGCTCACAGAACGGGCAGGCTTGGAGCCGGTAGAGAACGATGTCGGTGTTGCTCATACAGCGGGTTGTTAGGGCGAGTGCCCGGTAAGCCCTTCGGGGCTGTGCGTCGGACCCGCGCTCGCTCGCGACGCACGGCCCGCTCAGGTTGTCTTTATGATAACGCTTAATCCGTACCGCCTGCAAAACCGTACGCTAATGGCTCTGGACCCCCCTGTCGGAGTCGAGTCGCTCTCGCCACTACAAGTCGATATCTACGGTATCGTCGAACTCTCGAACGCCGCCTTCACCGCGGTCGGTGTCCTCGTCATTCTCTTTTTGATCATCCTGTCGGCGTTTTTCTCCTCGTCGGAGATCGCCATGTTCTCCCTGCCCGCCCACCGCGTCGAGGCGCTGGTCGAGGACGGCGTGCCCGGCTCGAAGACGCTGAAGTCGCTCAAGGCCGATCCCCACCGGTTGCTCGTGACGATCCTGGTGGGTAACAACCTCGTCAACATCGCGATGTCGTCGATCGCGACGGGGCTGTTCGGCGTCTACCTCAGCCAGGGACAGGCCGTCCTCGCCGCCACGTTCGGCATCACGGCCATCGTTCTGCTGTTCGGGGAGAGCGCCCCGAAGAGCTACGCCGTCGAGAACACCGAGTCGTGGGCGCTCCGGATCTCGAAGCCGCTGAAGGCCTCCGAGAAGCTGTTGATCCCGCTGATCGTCCTGTTCGACTACCTCACGCGGATCGTCAACAAGGTCACCGGCGGTCGCTCTGCCATCGAGACCTCCTACGTCACCCGCGAGGAGATCCAGGACATCATCGAGACTGGCGAGCGCGAGGGCGTCCTAGACGAGGAGGAGCGCGAGATGCTCCAGCGGACCCTGCGCTTCAACAACACCATCGCCAAGGAGGTGATGACGCCCCGCCTCGACATGGACGCTATCGCGAAGGACGCCACCGTCGAGGAGGCGATCCAGCAGTGTATCCAGAGCGGTCACGCCCGCGTGCCAGTGTACGAAGGGAGTCTGGACAACGTCATCGGCGTGGCCCACCTCCGTGATCTGGTCCGCGATCGGGACTACAGCGGAGACCGCAACGTGGATCTTGCGGACGTGATCGAACCCACGCTGCACGTCCCCGAATCCAAGAACGTCGACGACCTGCTGACCGAGATGCGCCGGGAACGCCTCCACATGGTGATCGTCATCGACGAGTTCGGCACCACCGAGGGGCTGGTGACGATGGAGGACCTCACCGAGGAGATCGTCGGCGAGATCCTCGAAGGGGAAGAAGAGGAACCCATCGAGTTCGTCGGCGACGGTGAAGTCATCGTCAAGGGCGAAGTCAACATCGAGGAGGTCAACGAGGCGCTGGACGTCGACCTGCCCGAGGGCGAGGAGTTCGAGACCATCGCCGGCTTCATCTTCAACCGCGCGGGCCGTCTCGTCGAAGAGGGCGAACGCATCGAGTTCGACACCATCGAGATCGTCGTCGAACAGGTCGAGAACACCCGGATCATGAAAGCCCGCCTGCACCGTCTGGAGACCGAGAGTGACGGTGAGAACGAGGACGAGGACGCCGACACACCAGAGGAACCTGCGCCCGAGTGATACGGACAGTTGTAGTTCTGTCCCAGATCGAGCGCACGCAGTCGCGCGGTCGACTGGGTAAACGGCTACAACTGTCCGTATGAGTACCGGCCCATTTTCTCAGCCGGCACATTCCTGCTGATATGTGTAAATTAAACCCACACAGACATACGTGTATTAGGTATTCGTATCCACCTCAACACATTCGTACAGAGATATTTATGTATGGCTGGCGATCGACGTTTTGTGATGACTTCAGACCGTTCCGACGACGTCGATCCCGATTCGTTCGGCTCAGCACCGATCTACACAAGTACGCGAGCGCCACACGTGGTGGCCGACGACGGAGTGGAAAACCACCCCGTGATCCCGCGTACCCGCACGCCAGAGTGAGCCGGGCTCGGAAAGGTTCGCTCTCGCCGTTAGAACAGCGCGACAGCCCGGAACACACCGTAGCCCAGTCCCAGCGACAGGGCCAGGGAGGCGAGCCACGCCAGCACGGTCTTGCCGATCTTCTCGCCACTGACTGCACCGCCGCCAGCGGCCGCGCCGCTGCCGATAATGGAGAAGACGATGATCTCGTTGAACGAGACCGGGAGACCGAAGAAGACGGCCGACTGGGCGATCATGAAGGAGGGGATCAGCGCCGCGATCGAGCGCCGGGGCCCCAGCGACGAGTAATCCTGCGAGAGCGCTTTGATCATCCGGGGCGCACCGGTCCACGAGCCCGCGAGCAGCCCGATCCCGCCGCCCACGAGCAAGGCGACGACTGGGACGCCGACTGCGTCCCGGAGCGGGAGGAGCGGGCCGATCGCCAGCCCGACCTGACTCCCGCCGGCCGAGAAGGCGACAAGCCCGCCCATCGCCAGCAGGAACCGCCGCTGGGCGCGCTCGCCGTGTTCGCGCACGTCGTACCACAGGCCGACTGCGAGCAGGCCACCGACGGCCAGCGAGGTAGCCACGCGGGCACCGAACCCTGCCCCGGCGGCACGAGTGACCGCCGCCGACAGCGCCCCCGGGCCGCCTGCGGGCCCGAGGCCGGTGAACTCGACGTTCGCCAGCAGCAGCCCCACCAGCCCCGCGAGGACGGCGACCGAGAACCGCTCGGGCAGTCCCTCGGCGCGTAACAGGCGCGCCGTCGCGTAGGCGACGGCACTGCCGACGAAGGGGACGGCCACCCAGAGCGCGACGATCTGCTGGTACTTGGGCCACGCCGGCTGGCCGCCCATCGCGATCCCGACGCCGACGACGGCCCCGGTGACGGTGAAGGCGGTCGCGATCGGGTAGCCGGTGAAGATGCCGATCGCGACGAGCGCCGCCGCGGTAATGAGAGCGATCGTCGCTGCGACCGCCGACAGCCCGCCACCCGCGGGGAAGACGACCAGCCCGCTCCCGACCGTCTCGGTGACGTTCGCTCCCTGCAACACTGCTCCGAGCAATCCCAGAATCCCGACGAAGAAGCCGGCTCGCATCACCGAGATGGCGTTGGCTCCGACCGCCGGTGCGAAGGGTGTCGATCCCGACGATCCCGCCCCGATCGTCCACGCCATAAAGAGGCTCGCGCCGGCGGCGATCACCAGCGTCGCGAGCGCACTCGCCCCGACCATTCTGTCACCGGCTTTCGGTCGCTGGGGTATGAGGCTGTCGGCTGGGCGCCGTCTCAGTGACGACTGCTCCACGCGAAGCGGAAGGGGTGGTAACGACGAGCACGATCGTTTCCGGCGAGACGTACTCCCGGTTGAGAAAGGGGAGTCCAGTTCGTCGTCGCGTCCTACCGACACCAACCCGAAGATTCGCGCGGATAAACTGCGGTCAGTTCGTCTTCGCGTCGGTCTCCTCGTCCCCGAGCTCGTCCTCACTCATCTCCAGGCCCTCCGCGGCCGCCGCCGTGTCGACCTCCTTCTCGGTGTTGACGTGCCAGCGGTCGACCGACTGCTCGAAGTCCGCCAGTTGGTTCGACACTCGTTCCTTGAGATCGTCGTCGTTGACGTTGATCTCGAAGATGTACTCCGGGCGGTCGTCGCCGCTGGTGCGCTGGAGGTTCGCGCTCACGAGCTCGTTGTCGAAGTAGTAGGGCGCGATCTGGGTCATCACGTTCTTGTACACCGTGTCTTCGACCGTACGGAGCGCTTTCCGGCTCGCCGAGTCGGCGGCGCGAGCGACGTAGTCGAGGCTCTCGCCCCACGACTCGACGGCCTCGTCGGGTTCGTCCAGGTTCTCGTAGGAGTCGGCCAGTTTCTCTCCGGCGGTCCGGAGGTCGTCGTCCGGTTCCTCGCCGGCCTGTTCGCCTTTGCCCTCGTCGATGCGGGCCTGCTCTGCGGTCTTCTCGTTGACGTCGTCGTCGAGGCGTTCGTGGCTCTTGGGTCGCCACTCGTCGAACTCTTCGAGAGAGTCCCCGTCGACAGTCTCCGTCACACTCTCGTCGGCCGACAGTTCCCGCAGGGCCTGGACGATCCGCTCGCCGTGTTCGACGACGTCGACCCAGCCGCCGCGACGCTTGAAGCCTGAAACGCTCTCTTCTATGTCTTGCATGGTAATGTAGAACAGCCGGTGGACGCACGCGCTTGGGCACCCATTCGTGTTGAACGGTCTTGTCGCTACGGAACTATAAGCTTTCGTCGGACACATGGTAGCGATGCCCACCGCTCTCTGAGGCGTGTCGAGCCGGTCACTGTCACCCTCACTGTGTCGGAGCATAGTATCGCCTTATCCCGGGTTCGGTTCTATAACGAAAGAGGGCGAACGAGTACGGTCGGTCTATGGACGAGCGCACCAGACGGCGATTCATCCGGACGATCGTGCTCGCAAGTATCGTGGCGCTGGCCGGCTGGGCCCGGGGTGGCCTCGCACTCAGCGCCATGCTCCTGATGGCCCCCGGCCTCCTCGTCTCGGGCGGCTACGACGTGCTCTCGCTGGTCGGCGTCGCCAGCGGCGAGGTGACGGTCGCCGTCGATCTCCTGCTCCGGGGGGTCGGTCTCGCGCTGTTCGTCGCACTCGTCACCAAGAACCGGCGTGCAGCGCCGAGACAGGAGTCGGGCGCGACGGCCGAGGTCGCGTAGGCCGGAACTGCGATCGTGAACGGTCGCGTGATTTTATCCACTGCACACCCGTCGACCGCTCGTATGCCGTCGATTCGCGCGGCGGTCTGCCGGCGCCACGGCGACCTCTCGATCGAGACGCTCACGCTCGACGACCCAGCGGCCGGCGAGGTACTGGTCGATCTGGCGGCGTCGGGTGTCTGCCACACCGACTACCACTTCTACGCCGGCGAGCACGAAGTGCCGCTGCCGGTCGTCCTGGGCCACGAGGGCGCGGGCACCGTCGAAACAGTCGGTGCGGGCGTCGAGCGGGTCGACCCCGGCGATCGGGTCGTCCTCTCTTTGCTGCCCAGTTGCGGCCACTGCGAGTACTGCGCGTCCGGGCGGCCCTACCTCTGCCCGACGGCACTAGACGTGCGTTTCACCGGAACGCTCACGAACGGGGAGCGCCGCCTACGGGACGACGACGGCCCGGTGAACCACTTCTACGCGCAGTCGTCGTTCGCGTCGCAGGCTGTCGTCACCGAGGAATCCGTCGTACCGATCGGCGATCATGTCCCCTTCGAAATCGCGGCGGCGCTGGGCTGTGGCGCGACCACTGGGATCGGCGCGGTGTTCGAAACGGCCGCCGTCGCTCCCGGCGAGCGCGTGGCGATCTTCGGCTGTGGCGGGACGGGGACGAGCGCGCTGCTGGCAGCGGCCGCCGTCAGCGCGAGCGAGGTCGTCGCCGTCGACGTCGACGAACGGAAACTCGACGCCGCCCGCGAGTCCGGGGCGACAGTGACGATCGACGCCAGCGACAACGATCCGGTCGAACAGATCGAATCGCTCGGCGGGGTCGACTACGCCTTCGAGTTCGTCGGCCACGACGATCGAGTCCGAGAGCAGGCCATCGCCGCCGTCGACCCCGGCGGGACCGTGGTGCTGTCCGGTGCCGCTCGCGAGGACGCGTCGGCGTCACTGGCGTCGGTGATCGGCGCGGGCAAGACCGTCGTCGGCAACGTCGCGGGATCGGTCCGCCCGCTCGTGGACGTCCCTCGCTACGCGGCGATGGCAGCCCGCGGGGACCTCCCGCTCGGCGATCTGATCGACGACAGCTACGGACTGGCCGACGCCGAGCAGGCGCTCGACGACCTCGTCAGCGGCGCGGCGACCAAACCGGTGCTGCGGTACTCGGAGCGGCTCCGGGGCGATGTTTCACGCACTGGATGACCCGGTAGTAATCCGGTCGTATAGACGCCACGAGTGAACGGCGACACCTTTTTAAACGGCGGTGCTCGCACGACGAGAGCCACGAGACACGGGCGACGCGTCGGCGCGGACTTCGCTTGGTCGTGCTTACTTTCGGCGGGTCGTCGGTATACTATGTATAACAATTGTTCGTGATGGTCGTGTGGTACACACGGAGCACCATGTCAGACGACATTGACCGACACCGGCGACTCGATCGACGTTCGTACATTCGTGCACTGGGCGGCACCGGCCTCGTCGCCAGCGGCCTGCTCGCTGGGTGTAGCGGCGACGACGGGGATGGCGACGGTGGTGGTGCCCAGGGGACTCCGACGGAGACCGGAACGGGAATGGGCGGCGACGGCGGCGCGGAAGCGACCGACACCGAGATGGGCGAGGAGACGGCCACCGAGACGGAGGGCGAGACCGGTACGGCGGCCGGAGATCTCACCATCGGGATGGAGACCCACTTCACCTCCGGCGCGTGGGTGACGGCGCTCGTCGAAGGCGCGCAGTTCTACGCGCTCGAACTGGGCCACGACTTCGAACTGTTCACCAACGGCCAGGACGCCCAGACCCAGATCAGCAACATCAATCAGATGGTCAACCAGGGGTACGACGGCATCATCGTCGTCCCGTGGAACTCGGAGGCGGTGACGGGAGCCATCGAGGACGCCCGCGCCGAGGGCATCCCCGTCTACACACTGGACATCGACGCCCCGACGGAGGCGATCAGCATGAACGTCTCGTGGGACGACACCGTCGCGGCCCAGCGCTGTGGCGAGGAACTGGTCGGCCACATGCGCGAACAACAGCCCGACGCCGGCAGCTATCGGGTGCTGGAGGTTCGCGCGCCGCCGGGCCAGAACATCTCGCGAGCGCGCCACGAGCCCTTCGTCGAGTACATCGACGGACAGGACGACGTGGAGATCGTCGGCACCCTCAACGGCGAGTGGAGTCGCTCGACCGCTAACCAGCGGGTCCGCGAGTGGGTCAACGCCAACGACGCCCCACACGGCGTCTACGCCGCCAACTTCACGATGGGCCTGGGCACGCAGGCCGCCCTGGAGACGCTGGACCTGCAGGTCCCCGCGGGCGAGACGGGCCACATCACCCACGTCCAGCTCGACGGCTCCTCGGCCTCGCACCAGGCGCTGCTCGACGGTTACATGGACTACATCGTCGACCAGCCGGTGTACTTCTACGGCGCCATCGGCATCCACTACCTCGTCGAAGAGATCCGCAACGGGCAGGACGCGCTCCCGTCGGTCGGCACCGAGATCACGAGTGACGATCTGACGATCCAGTCTGGCTCCTACAAGGGCGTCGACCTCTGGAGCGAGCCGGTCTGGGCCCCCGGACAGATCGTCGAGACCGACAGCGGCCACAGGCGGTTCGTCACCAACCACGTCGAGATCAGCGGGGACAACGCCGAGGCGGAGTACCTCTGGGGCAACATCTGGACGTAGCGACCGATGAGTGTCATCGACACCAGTCGGCTCCCCCGCCTCGACGACGAGGTCCTGCTGCCCGTGATCGACCGGATGATCTGGCCGCTTCTTGCGGTCGTCTCGTTGGGTGTCTACGTCTTCGTCCCCCAGACGTTCTCGAACGTCCGGTCGGTCGAACTGATCCTCCACGGCTCCGTGGGGCTTGGCTTCCTCGTGCTGGCCGAATCGATCTGCCTCATCTCGGGCCACTTCGACCTCTCAGTGGGCTCGATCGCCGGACTCTCGGCGATGGTGGCCGGCCTCGCGCTGTCACCCCAGAAGTGGGGCCTGATCGGCGATCCGATCCTCGGCGTCGTCCTGATCCTCGCGGTCGGCACGGCCGCCGGCGCGTTCAACGGCGTGATGGTGGGCCGCTTCGGCATCAACCCCTTCCTCCAGACGCTGGCGACGCTGATCATCTTCGAGGGCGCGAAGCTCACGCTGAGCACCGTCACCGTGGCGACGCTGCCCGACGCCTACGTCTTCCCCGGTAACGATTCCGTCACGGCCATCGCACTCATGCTCGCGGCCTTCCTGCTCGTGGGCTTCCTGATGCGCTACACGGGCGTCGGGCAAGCGATATACGCGCTGGGCAGTGACGACGAAGCGGCGAGAGCCGTCGGGATCGAGACCGCGCGCCTGACCGTCGCCGTCTACGCCATCTCCGGATTCCTCGCTGGGTTCGGTGGCCTCATGTTGACGGGGTACTCCAGCGTCGTCCCGCCGGACATCGGGAGCGGACTGGTCTTCCAGGCCTTCGCGGCGTCGGTCATCGGCGGGATCAGCCTGTTCGGCGGGCGCGGGAAGATCACCGGCGCGCTGGGCGGGGTCGCCCTGCTGGGCCTGATCCAGGCCGCCCTCGTGATCAGTGGCACGCCCCCCGAGCAGATTCAACTGCTCAACGGGCTCGTGCTGTTCGTCGCCATCCTGCTGTACAACACCCAGACCAGGCTCAGATCGCGCATCCTCTCGACGGAGGCCTGACCGATGGCGACGACGGACACCGACCCCGGCGCAACCGACGACGCTGCTGACGGCACCGGCGACGTGAAGGTCCGCATGGACGCGATCACGAAGCACTTCGGCCGGGTAGTCGCCACCGAGGACGTGTCACTGACGATCCGGGACGGCGAGATCTTCGCGCTGGTCGGCGACAACGGTGCGGGCAAGTCGACCCTGATGAACGTCCTCTCGGGCGTCTATCGCCCTACCTCGGGCCAGCTCTACTACGAGGACCGGCCGGTCTCCTTCGCGAACCCCTCCGACGCCCGCGAGCGCGGCATCGAGACGGTGTATCAGGACCTAGAACTGATGGACGATCTGGACGTGGCGACGAACGTCTTCATGCACCGCTTCCCGACCCGGCTCTCGGTCGGGCCGCTCTCGCTGATCGACTGGGATCGTACCTACGAGCGCGCCGCCCAGGTGCTGGACGATCTCGGTCAGGAGATCGACCCCAAGACGGAGGTCGCCTTCCTCTCTGGCGGCCAGCGCCAGCTGGTCGCGATCGCCCGCGCGATCACGTTCGACCCCGAGGTGCTGATCCTCGACGAGCCCACCAGCGCCCTCTCCTTTGCCGGGAGCGAACTCGTCCACGAGACGATGGAACGGCTCTCGGAGGAGGGCCACACACAGGTCATCATCAGCCACGACATCGCGGAGGTGTTCCGGCTGGCCGACCGGATCGGCGTGATGTACCGCGGCGGCCTGGTCGACGTGGTCGATCCCGCGACGACCGCTCGGGACACCGTCGAGTCACTGATCCGGACGGGAGCGAGGGACGGAGTATAGCACTCTCCGGCGGGCCTGGTGAGCTCGTGGCCGTGCTGTCCTCGAAAGCCCTCGGTGGCTGACGCGGGGGTCTATCACTCGCCGCTCACTCCCGGGGCGACCGGACGTTCCCGTGATCGACCGAGATCGTCTTGAGCTGGGAGAGCTCCTCGATGGCGGCGTGGCCGCCGACGCGGCCGTGGCCGCTGTGCTTGCCAGAGAAGCCGCCGAACGGGGTGTGGATCTCCCAGTGGGAGCTGGCGGCGTTGACGTTGACGACGCCGGTCTCGATGCGCTCGGCCATCTCGTTGGCGAGTGTAATGTTGCTCGTGAATACGCTCGACGCCAACCCGAGATCGATCCCGTTGGCGATATCGAGCGCTTCCTCGTGGTCGGCGACGCGATACAGCGGGACGATCGGGCCGAACGACTCCTCGCGATCGACGATCATCTCGGGAGTGACCTCGCCCAGCACCGTCGGCTCGTAGTACCGGTCGGTCGGGAACTCGCGGGCGCGCTCACCGCCGGTGTGCAGCGTCGCGCCCCGCTCGACGGCGTCGGCGACGTGACGGTCCATCTTCGCGGCCACGTCGTCGTTGTTCAGCGGCCCCATGTCCGTCTCGGGGTCGAGCGGATCGCCCAGTTCGACCGTCTCGGCACGCTCGATCACGCCGTCCCGGACCGTCTCGTAGACGGCATCGTGAACCAGCACGCGCTCACTGGCCGAGCAGATCTGGCCGGCGTTGCCGAAGGAGCCAGCGGCGATGCAGTCGACCGCGGCCTCGATATCGGCGTCGGCCAACACGATCACGGGACCGTTCCCGCCCAGTTCGAGCAACGTCGGCTTGGTGCCGGCCTCGCTGGCGATGGCCTCGCCCGTCTCGGGGCTACCGGTGAAGCCGACGGCGTCGGTACCGTCGTTGACCACCAGTTCGTTGCCCACGACCGGTCCGTCACCGGTGACGAGGTTCAGCGCGCCATCGGGGAGGCCCTCGGCCCGCGAGATAACCGACATCAGCCCGATCGCGATGGCCGACGTGGTCGGCGCGGGCGCCCAGACGACGGTGTTGCCGACCGCCAGCCCCGGTGCGACGTACTCCATCGGAATGTTGGCCGGGAAGTTCCAGGGCGTGATCGCCCCCAGCACGCCGTGGGGCTGGCGGATCGTCCGGACCCGCTTGTCCGGGTCCTCCGAGGGAAGCACGTCGGTTCGGTCGTGGCGCACGCCCTCGGCGGCGTGCTCGAACTCCCGGGCCGTGAGTTCGATCTCGACCTCGGCCTCGCCGATCGGTTTGCCCTGGTCGCGGGTCAGGAGTTCGGCCAGCGCATCGGCCGCGTCGCGGATCTCGTCGGCGATCTCGCGACAGACTGCGGCCCGTTCGAAGGCAGTGCGGGCAGCCCACTCGCCGCTCGCGTCGTTCGCCGCTTCGATCGCTCGCTGGGCGTCGGCCCGGTTCCCTCTGGGGATCTGTGCGAGAGTCTCGCCGGTCGCCGGCTCGACCGCCGCACGCGTCTCACCGCCACTGCTCGGCCGGAAGGTCCCGTCGACGAACAGCCCCGTCGCCGCCTCAGTCGGTAGTACTCCGTTGGCCATACGCTTCGTACGTGTCGGCCGGCCGTAAAATTCGGTTGCCAGGTCGTCACAGTCACTGACCGGATTGTCACAACGTTGTCTCACTGTCCGTCGCGGACCAGTGTCGTCCTCGGCATTGACCGAAGCGATGCTCCTCACGATCCGGCGCTGTGGAACGGACTCGGGGATCGCGACGGCGCAGTCGCCACCACGCTGATACGCACGGCGACCCCAGGAACGATATGGACCGACCGCCGGAGGGAAGCCAGTCGTGACGAGCCTCTTCGAGCGCGCGCTGGGCGACGCCTGGGAGGAACTGCACCCGAAACTGCGCGAGCGCTACGGCCTCGTCGCCGACGACGAGCAGGTCGCCGTCGGCCGCGGGACGATGACTCGTCTCTCGACGGGCGCGGTCGCGTGGCCGGTGCTGTGGCTCGCGACCACACAAGACTTCGTCTTCCCCGAAGGCGGGCACGACGTCCCTTTCACGATCGAGACCCACGCCGCCGTCGACGGCCGCGGAGCGGAGGCGTTGCATCTCCGCAGACACTTCGAGACCGACCCAGCGCGGGACTTCGTGGACGTGCTCCGCTGGAACCCCCGCGACGACTGCCTGACCAACGTCTTCGGCCGCGACGGCTACGTCGCCGCGAACCTGGATCTCTCCGTCGAGGACGGCGGCGTCGCCATCGAGATCGGCCCCCAGTGGGTCCGCGTCGGTGGGCGGTGGCTTCGGCTGCCCGACGCGCTCGGTGCCGGTGGCTCCCTGCGGGACTGGTACGACGACTACGCCGAGCGCTACCGCGTCGCCGCTTCGATCACGAACTCGCTCGCCGGGCATCTGATAGGGTATCACGGCGGCTTCGAGAACGAATACGTGGACGCATTCGACGAGTTTCCGGGGAACCGACGACTACTGGAGATGAAACTGCCGAGCGAGAAGTGACAGCGGCTCTCTTTTTCGACCTTCCTGCGGCTGGCTGTGTTGCTCCTCAATGGATAAGGTTGTCACTGAAAGAAGGAGGTCAGTCGGTGTGTGAATGGAACGGTCGACTCTGTTGGTGGGGGGCAGAAGAAACGAACAGCAGCCTGAACGGCACCGTCGAGAAGCAGTGAAAGCCCTCGGCGCGCTCGCGGTCGCTGAGCAGGATATTCTCACTCCCTTGCTCGTTCAAACAGTGCCCGCTCACCCGACTCGAACAGGCGCGAGCGCATCTCGGACCTTTCGATCCACCAAGACAGTACTGCACCACAAACCTCCCCAACCGACTGCGGTGCTCGCTCCGCTGTGCTCCTCATCCCTCGCACAGTATCGTCGCGCCACGAGGGCGCGACAGCGCGCGCCTCCGCAGGCTGTTCAATCGTTCACCGATACTGACCAGTGTTGTAGCGGTAGCATTCGCGCGAACGAGCGGTCCGAAGGACCCGGTAGTGAGCGCGATTCACTGCTCCGAGCGGAGTCGTTCGAAAGGCGCGGAGCGCCTTTCGTGATGACAAGAGAGCTTCGCTCTCTTGAACCACGAGGAGCAGCCTTTTTCGCCCACGTTTTTGCGCGAGTGTGCGCCGGAGGCGCACCCGAAGCCGAAAAAGGTGGGACGCCAGGACTGGGATTTGAACATGTGCGAGACGGTCCGGGCGTGCGGTCTCACTCCGTTCGACCGGTCCGGGGCTGCGACTCGCGTGCTCAAATCCCAGCGACAGCGCTTCGCCGCTCACGGAAGCCGAGAACACGCTACGCGGTTCTCGATGGTGTGTTCGCGGCAGAAGACGCCAGGACTGGGATTTGAACCCAGAATCCCGAAAGGGAACACGCTTTCCAGGCGTGCGCCTTACCGTTCGGCCATCCTGGCACGCGTCGAAACGTCGGCGGGCGGGTGATTAAGGACTTTCGTTCTCGGTCGGCCGAATCGATCCCAGAATCCCGAACGGGAACACGCGTTCCAGGCGTGCGCCGTCTCCTGTCGATTGCGAGCGTCGATCAGGGGAGCAGGGGTGTCAACAGTCGGGCCACGTGGAGGTCGGTGAGGAGACCGAACATCGTGTAGGCAGCGATAGGTACCCAGAGGGAACGAGACCGCGCGGCGCCCACACAGGCAGCGGCCGCGGCGATGGCGTAGCCGAGACCCCAGGAGAGCAGGGCCGTCTGGAACGTGCCAGTGGCGAAGGTGACCGCCACGACGAGGGACACGGGGAGGACACCGACCAGCGCGGCCACGGCGGGCCGTCGCTCGCGATCGGATGACCGGCGGGCGGAGTCGATACCCCAGGCGACCAGAAGCGCGACGAGCAGCGGCAGGAGGACGCCCCCCACCAGCGCTACTGTCACCGCGAGCGGGCTCTCCATCCGGGCGGTTCCGGGGCTCGACCACCAGACCAGGCTCAGGAACGTCGTGACCCCCGCGACGGCACCGTCGGGGCCCAGACGCTCGCGGAGGAGGGGCTGGACCGCGCCGTTGTACAGCAGGCCCCACCCCAGCCCGCCGAACAGCACGGGGAAGACGACGCGCGCGAGCCAGGTACCGGCCGAGAACGTACTCGCGGGGTCGACGAGGTTCGGGTTCAGCGGCCCGGTCCCCGTCGCGAGGACCGAGACGATCCACACCGTCACACCACCGAGCGCGCCCACGAGCCCCGTCACCACGGCCACCCGACGGGCGTCGCGGTCCGGCAGCGACAGGTCCACGTCGAACCCATGTGCCCTCGCGTACAGGACTGCTGGTACCCCGAGGGCGACCGGACCGGCGAGGAGCGTGCGGACCGTCGCGTCCGGGAACGCCGGCAGGGCCGTGGCGCCGTGGAGCAGGTACGCACCGAGCAGGAGCAACCCGAACGTGATCGCCCCGACGAACCGCCACTCGAAGGCGTCGAGCGGGTCGCGGGCCGGACGACGCCGACGGAACAGTGTGAAGACGATGATCAGAGCGGCGAACGCCAGCGTCGCGTAGACGACGGCGCCGACGAGGCGAGGATCCAGCGGATCGGGGATCGATTCCGAGACGAGCGAGACGGCGACGGTCGCGAGTCGCTGGAACAGGGCGGTGGCGACGAACAACACTACCAGCGAGACGTAATCACGGGCAGCGGGATCGTCGGGGCGGAGACTGATCGACTGGAAGAACTGACGGACCATGGTTGAGCTGGTCGAGCGAGTTATTCAAAAATTTGTGAGCGGATATAAAGTGGTGTACGATCGGCCGGTTGACCGTTTCATACGGATTATTGTAGTTGCTTCCCGGCGATCGTCCACCCCGTGGCGACGATCGCCGGTAAATCGCTACAAGAATCCGTATCAGGCGGGGCCACGCCCGGGAAGCCGGCCGCGGACGACGTGGGTCGTCGCGGCGGCCACGACGCCGACGAGCAGGGCGACGCCGGCTTTGACGCCGACGGTCACGCTGGCCTCGGTGAGCAGTTCGTACCCCTGGACGAGGACGAGAAAGGAGAGCGTCCCGACGACGCCCCACAGTAGCGCCTCCTTCGTTCGCGAGTCCATACCGGGAGCGGGGAGTCGAGCGGCTTTACTTCGTCGCAATCGCCTCGATCTCGACGCCGACGCCTTTCGGGAGTTCGTCGACGCCGACGGCGCTGCGGGCCGGCGGTTCGGCCTCGAAGAAGGTCTGGTAGGTGTCGTTCATCGCCTCGAAATCGTCGATGTCGTCGAGATAGACCGTCACCTTGAGTACGTCGTCGAGACTCGCGCCCGACTCGGTGAGGATGGCGGCGACGTTTTCGAGTGCTTGCTCCGTCTGCTCGGCGATGGGGGCGTCGTCGAGCAGTTCGCCGTCTGGTGTCAGCGGGATCTGGCCCGCCGTGAACACGAGGTCGTCGGTCGTCGTCGCCTGGCTGTACGCGCCGACCGCTTCGGGTGCCGCGTTGGTGCTGACGATGCGCTTCATACCCGACGTGGCGGGCGGGACGGGGATAAAGGTAGGCCGGTGACGAGCGCCAGTTTAGACGAGCACTTCCACTTCGTACCCCGCCGCTTCCAGCGCGTCGAGCAGTTCCGCGACGTGTTCCTCGCCCCGCGTCTCCAAATCCAGCACCACTTCGGCGTCGTTCATCGCGATGTCCCGCGAGGTCCGATCGTGCTCGATGCCGTAGATGTTGACCTTCGCCGCCGAGAGCACCTCCACGAGTTCTTCGAGCGATCCCGGTCGATCTTCGAGGACGGTCTTGATCTTGCAGTACCGGCCCGTCTCGACGAGACCGCGCATGATCACGTTCGTCAGCGTGTTCAGATCGATGTTGCCCCCACACAGCGTCGGGACGATCGTCTCGTCCTCGTCGTAGTCGAACTTCCCCTCCAGCAGGGCCGCCAGCGGGACCGCGCCCGCGCCCTCGGCGAGGGTCTTCGAGCGTTCCAGCAGCGTCGTCAGCGCGACGGCGATCTCCGGGTCCGAGACGGTGACGACCTCGTCGACCCGTTCCTGAATGATCTCGAAGGTACGGTCGCCGATCGTCCGTGTGGCGATGCCGTCGGCGATAGTCTGGACCGAGTCTCGCTCGACGAGATGGCCCTTCTTCAGCGATTCGGCGACGCTCGATGCGCCGTCGGCCTGCACGCCGATCACCCGGATCTCCTCGTTCTGGCCCTTCAGCGCCGTAGCGATGCCGCTGATGAGCCCACCGCCGCCGATCGGGACGACGACGGTGTCGACCTCCGGCAGGTCCTCGTAGATCTCCAGGCCGATCGTCCCCTGCCCGGCCATGATCTGCTCGTCGTCGAAGGCGTGGACGTAGGTTCGTCCTTCCTCGCGTTCGATCTCGTGGGCCCGCTCCGCGGCCTCGTCGTAGTCCCGGCCGGAGAGGACGACGCGCCCGCCGTAGCTCTCGGTGGCCTGGACCTTCGAGACCGGCGCGCGCTCGGGCATGACGATCGTCGAGTCGACGCCGGTCCGCGTCGCCGCCAGCGCGACGCCCTGTGCGTGATTGCCCGCGCTGGCGGTGACGACACCGGCCTCGCGCTCCGCTTCCGAGAGGGTGGCGATCCGGTTAGTCGCCCCGCGGATCTTGAACGCGCCGGTTCGCTGGAACAGTTCGAGTTTGAGGTGGACGTTCGCACCGGTCATCGCGGAGAACGTGTGTGAGTAGTCCAGTGGTGTGTGCCGAGCCGTCTCGGCCACCCGATCTCGCGCGGCCAGTACGTCCTCGAAGGAGAGCATACCACCAGTACGAGGGCGGTGCTTGTTATTGTCCCGGAGACCACGCTAGACGAGGAGAGCGCAGTCGCTCGGCGAGTTCGGGGAAGGGGGAACGAAAGGATGGTGCCCACCCACCAACGGAGGGTGTGACATTTGGTCCGTGGATCGGGGATACATTAAACGCGAGGGTAGCGCAGTGAAAGTGAAAGTGATAGAGGGCGCGGTGATCGATCGTGTGAAAGACGCGTGTCGGACGGCTGTCTGCCACCCCGCCAGAGTCACAGACAACCTCGAAACCCGCGCCAGCAGGGGAATCGTTTTGAGCGACCTGTCCCACGTACTGGTAGATGGACACGTGGCAACGCCGGACGGGACTTTACCTTCTCGGATTGGTCGGCATCATTCTCGGGTTCGCGGTCGCCTACGACTACGGGATGACTGCGTTCGACGGGCGGCCGCGGACGTTCCTCGAGTCCCTGCAGGTCGTCGTCGAGACGTTCACGACGACGGGCTACGGGTCGGACGCCAAGTGGGAGAGCTCCGAGATGCTGCTGCTCGTGACCGGGATGGACATCGTCGGTGTCGTCCTGATCTTCCTCGCGCTCCCGGTGTTGCTCTTCCCGCTGTTCGAGGAAGCCATGTCGACGACGGTGCCGACGGCCGTCGAAGAGGACCTCGAAGACCACGTCGTCATCTGCTCCTTCACCCCCCGCGGCGAGACGCTCGTCGGCGAACTCGACACCTGGGCGGTCGACCACGTGGTCGTCGAACCCGACCGGGAGCGCGCGACCGACCTGTACGAGGACGGCCACCGTGTAATCCACGCGGATCCACAGTCAGTCGAGGGATTACGCGGAGCCAGTCTGTCGGACGCCCGGGCCCTCGTGGCCGACGCGACCGACGAGATCAACACGAGCATCCTCCTCACCGCCGGCGAGGTCGACGACAGTGTGCCGACGGTCAGCGTCGTCGAGGAGCCCGACCGCGAGCGCTATCACGAACTCGCCGGGGCCGACCACGTCATCTCGCCCCGCCGCCTGCTGGGCGAGAGCCTCGCCAGCAAAGTGACCACGCGCGTCTCGACTGCGGTCGGCGACACCATCGAGATCGGCCAGGATTTCGATATTGCCGAGCTGCCGATCCACCGCGGGAGCGAACTGGTCGGCCGGACGCTGGCCGACAGCGACATCCGCGAGCAGGCGGGCGTCAACGTCATCGGGGCGTGGTTCCAGGGCGAGTTCGAGAGCCCGCCCTCACCTGACGCGACGCTGGACAACGGGACCGTCCTGCTCGTCGCCGGCCGCGAGGAGCAACTCCAGCGGCTCAAGGACATGACGCTCTCGAACGTCCGCCAGTTCGGCCGCGGCGAGACGGTCGTCGTCGGCTACGGCGAGGTCGGTGAGACCATCGGAGACGCGCTCGGCGGCGCGGGCCTCTCGTACAGCGTCATCGACCAGGTGGAGAAGCCCGGCGTCGACGTTGTCGGTGATGCCACCGAACCCGACGAGCTCCGTGCGGCCGGCGTCGAGAACGCCCGCACCGTCATCCTCGCACTCTCGGACGACACCAACGCGGAGTTCGCCACGCTCGTCGTCCGCGACCTGAACCCGGACGTGGAGATCATCGCCCGGGCCGAGCAGACCGAGAACGTCCAGAAGATGTACCGCGCCGGCGCGGACTACGTCCTCTCGCTGGCGACCGTCAGCGGCCGGATGCTCGCCTCGACGATCCTCGCGGACGAACAGGTGATCTCGATGGACGAACAGGTCGAGATCGTCCGCACCCCCGCCGACGACCTCGCCGGCAGAACCCTCGGCGATGCCCGGGTCCGGGCCCGCACCGGCTGTACGGTCGTCGCGGTCGAACGCAACGGCGACGTCATCACCGACGTCGGGCCGGACGTCCACATCGACGCGGACGACGACCTCGTCATCGCGGGCACCGACGAGAGTGTCGACCGGTTCCGAGTGATGTTCAATTAGTCGGTCGTCGGCCTGTGAGAGGCCGTTACTGCTCCCACGCCGCGACCGTACTCACGTTCGATCCGAAGCCGCCGCCTTCCTCGAAGTGGACGGTGAAGTCTGTAGCCGCGTACTCCGAGGGAGTCTCCATGAACAGCCAGCCGGTGATCTCCGGCTGATTTTCTAGTTCGCCCTCGATCGGCGCGTACCAGTCTTCCCGGACCTCGCCGTCGATGTAGGTGCTATCGCTGACGTCGGTACCGCCGGCAGTGAGCCAGAAGTTGCCGAGGTCCGGCATCGACGCGTAGTCCTCGGTCTCGTCCCGTTTCTCGAAGCGCAACTGCAGGGCGACGAACTGGTTGCCGTCGTCCGGTTCCGCCTCGAACTCCTCGTCGTCCCAGTCGTCGTACGCGGTGATAGTGCCCTGGGCCCGGAGGTCCTCGACGACGATGTTCGCGTTGTCGTTGTACTTGAGCCACTCGCCGAACCCGAGCATCGCTTCCTCGAAGTCGACCTGCCACTCGTCGCCGAACGGCTGGAATCGATACGTGTACTGACCGTTCACCGTGCTGAAACTGGAGAGGGTGATCTCCGTCGAGGCCTCGGGATCGACCTCGCGACTGACCACGCCACCGGTCGGGCGATCGGTGTCCAGCTCAGTTCGGCTCGTGGCCACCGAGAGCTGTGCCCACGTCCCGTCGTCGTCCCACTGGACGACGCCCCGGAGCGTCCCGGACGCGTCGCCTTCGTTCGTGACGGTCGCGGTGATCTCGTAGTTACGGCCCAGTTGCGTGGTCTCGGGCGCGTCGACGGATTCGAGGGTCAGGTCGGAGAGCGAGCGCTCCTCGCCGTCCGGTGTGGCCGTCCAGACCCGCTCGGGAAGCGTCCCGGTCGTGTCGGCCTGTCCAGTGATTTCGATGGTGCCGCTGGCGGTCTCCCGGGGAACCTGCGCGATGAAGTAACCCGTCACCGACTCGCTCGGTTCGACCTCCGGCAGACCGCCCGCGGTAAACCGGCTGTCCGACCGTCCGAGGATCGATCCCGGTGCGCCCTCGCCGTCGCCGTACCACTCGGCGTCGCTGATCCCGAGCGTCCCGCGTGACGCCGACGTGGTGGCCGTACCGGTGTTCTCGGCGGTGACGGTGACGACCGCGAGCACGTGGCCCGACGGCGCGCCGAACGCAGAGACCTCCTCGTAGGACGAGAGTCCACTGGAACGGTAGGAGGGGACGAAGACCGACTCCTGAACCGAGACGTCGTCGACCGTGACCGCGAGGTCGTCGCCGATCGACAGCGTCTCGCCGACGGCGGCCGTCTCCGGTTCGGGCCTGACCGTCACCGACGCGTCGGCGTCGGCGACCGAGAACTCGTAGTCGTCGACCACCTCGAACGCCGGACCGGTGATCTCGGTCTCGCCGGTCTCGCCAGGCGCGACCGACTCGATCGAAAACGACGATTCGAACGACGGGCCCGACTCGCCATCCTCGCTACCACCGGACAGCAGTCGAACTGTTCCCTCGTAGGTTCCCGTCTCACCGCCGACGTTCGTCGCCGAGGCCGTCAGCGTCAGTTCGGAGTCGACCTGTGCACCCTCGGCTGCCGTCAGGGAGAGATCCTCGAACGACGCCGGGCCGGTCGGCGTCTCGGTCGTCGCCTCGGTGTCGGCACCCGCCCCGTCACCACCGTCGCCGCCATCGCCGCCGGACGGCTCCTCACTACCAGAGAGGAAGCCACAGCCAGCCAACGTGCTCGTCAGTCCGATCGATCCGGTCGCAAGCAACTCTCGTCGTTTCATCGATTGTATGCATATGGTCGTGACAATTATATCGAACGGTTACAATCTCGTAGGTGAATACAGAAGGGGCAATATTCTCACTGTATTGCGTTTAAGAATGTCTGATAGTCAAAATGGTTGGGAAGGATATATTTATTCATGGCAGATCTATCAGTGCTCTTCGAGTGCTACGAACCGGCTTCCACCTTTTTGCTGCAAGGGTGTCCTCGCTTCGCTGCGGGCACCCTTTTGCAAAAACGTGGGTGAAAATGCAGCCGTCTCACGCTGTTCGACGGCAGAGAACCGGCGACAGAGCCGCCGGATGCAACACTGATTACCGCTCTTCGAGCGGTACGAACTCCTGATCGCTCGGGCCGACGTAGCGGGCCCGCGGGCGGATCAGGCGGTTGTCCTCGTACTGTTCGAGGACGTGGGCCGTCCAGCCGCCGACGCGGGACATGGCGAAGATGGGAGTGTAGATGTCGATCGGGATCCCCATCTGGTAGTACGTCGAGGCGGAGTAGAAGTCGACGTTCGGCGCGAGTCCCTTCTCTTCTTTGAGGTAGTCCTCGATGGCGGTGGACATCTCGTACCACTTGAGCGAACCGGCGGCCTCGCCGAGTTCCTTCGAGCGCTCGCTGAGGATCTTGGCGCGGGGGTCCTTGACGTTGTAGACGCGGTGGCCGAAGCCGGCGACGCGTCGGCCTTCGTCGAGGGCCTGGACGACCCAGTCGACGGGGTCCTGCTCGGCGTCGTCGACCTCCTTGAGCATCGCCATCACGTCCTGGTTCGCGCCGCCGTGAAGCGATCCCTTGAGAGTGCCGATGGCGGAGGTGATCGAACTGTGGAGATCCGACAGCGTCGAGGCGGTAACCATCGCCGAGAACGTCGAGGCGTTGATACCGTGGTCGGCGTGGAGCACGAGCGCCATGTCGAAGGTCTCGGCCAGCACCTCGTCGGGTTCCTCGCCGTTGAGCATGTAGAGGAAGTTCGCGGCGTGGGAGAGGTCCTCTCGTGGTTCCACGACGTCCTGCCCGTTACGCAGGCGGGTGAACGCGGCCAGTACCGTCGGGATCTTGGCGGTGATCCGCCGACCCTTCCGGAGGTTGGCGTCTACATCGACCGGGTCCGTCTCGGCGTCGGGGTCGTGAGACGCGAACATCGAGACAGCGGTGCGGAGCGCAGCCATCGGGTTCTCGTCGGCGTCGGCCAGTTGCTCGACGGTCTGTATGATCGCGTCGTCGACGTGGCGTTCCTCGACCATCGCGTCGGTGAACTCGTCGAGTTCCGCCTCGTTCGGGAGGTGGCCGTGCCAGAGGAGGTACAGGACCTCCTCGAAGCTCGCGCCGGTCGCAAGGTCCTCGATCGTGTACCCACGATAGATCAGTTTGCCCGCGTCACCGTCGATCTTACTGAGTTCCGACTCGGTAACGAGGACACCCTCCAGACCTTTCTTGAGGTCGTCGGACATACGCAGAGAGTTTTCTACCTGCCGGGAAAAACATTGCCTTTCTGTGCGTCGGGCGGGCACTGAGAGGGGAATAGTTTTTGAACGATCATCCATCGAAACCACCCACAGTGGACGATCGTCACGACGTTCGTCCAGAGTCCGACAGATCAGTGGGTCATCCGACGCCCAGGCGGACCTCGCAACGCTGCGACTCCACTGCCCTCCCCCCGAATAGCTTTTGACCGCCGGCCGCGCACGTGCCGGTATGTCGACCGAGGTCGAGTACGAACCGGTCAGCGTCAAGGCGGTGCTCGCGGAGATGAAAGATACCGCCGAGCTGTTGATCGACCTCTCGTACTCGGCAGTGTTGCTGGGCAGCGACGAGGTTGCGGCCGAAGTACTTGAACTCGAAGAACAGATGGACGTGTTGCAGTTGCGCGCCCGCATGAGTCTCCTCATGGCCGCCCGGAGCACCGAGGACGCCGAGGCGCTCGCGCCGGTGCTGGGGATGGTCGGGGCCGCCGAGAAGATCTCCGACGCCGCCGGCGACATCGCCAAGGTCGTCCTCGAGGACATCGGCCTCCCGGAGGCGATGCGAGCGACCCTGCCCGAAGCCCTCGAGACGATCGTCCGTGCGACCGTCGCCGAGGACTCGTCACTGGCGGGCGAGACGCTCGGCGACCTGAACCTGGAGACGGAGACCGGCGTCCGCGCCATCGCGATCCGCCGGACGGGCGACTGGCTGTTGAACCCCGACGCCGAGACCGCACTGCTTGCGGGCGACGTGGTGCTCTTTCGCGGCCCCGACGATGGGATCGCTACGGTGTACCGGGACGCGACCGGGACGGGCTACGAACCGCCCGAACCACCCGAAAGCGAGATCGACGACCTGGAGCGAGCCGTCGACTCGATCGTCCTGATGAAAGACATGGGCGAACTGGCCGTCGACCTGGCCTACGGTGCGGTGCTCCTCGACAGCCCTGACGTGGCCGAGGAAGTCGTCGAACTGGAAGCCGAGGTCGACGCCCTCCAGTCGCGCTTCGAGGCGTGGACCCTGCAGGCGGCGGGTCGATACGACGACCCGATCGCGCTTCGGGGACTCGTCCACCTCGCGCGCTCGACGGAAGTGATCTCCGACGCCGCCCTGGAGATCAGCGAAGGGGTCCTGCGTGGGCTGTCGACTCACCCCGTGGTCGCCGAGGCCGTCCGGGAGTCCGACGAAGTGATCGTCAGCGTCCCGGTCGCCCCCGGCAGCGATCTCGACGGGAGCACGATCGGTGAGCAAGCAGTCAAGACCGAGACGGGGATGCGGATCATCGCCGTCCGGCGCGCCGCGGCGAGCGACCGGACCGGCCGCGAGGACAGCGACTGGGCGATCTCACCCGGGCCCGAGACGGCGCTCTCGGCCGGCGACGTACTGGTCGCGAAGGGGACCCGCAGCGGGGCCGAACGGTTCGAGGCGCTGGCCAGCGGCGAGAGCGGTCGGTGAGCGGACCGATCAGAGTTGCCGAAGCTGCCGGACGAGCGTCCCGGCGGTGAACACCGCCGTGATGAGCCCGCCCAGCGAGACGAACAGGACGAACGCGAGCGCGACGTACAGCGGCGCGGGGCGCTGTGCCCCCGGGACGACGACGAAGAAGACGAAGATCGCGGTCGTCAGGAGCGCAGCGAGCACGAACCCCCGTTTGGCGTGGGTCGGGACGTTCAGCGCATCGATCAGCGCACCCGGCCCCGTATCCGGCTCAGATGCTGACACGAGCGCGACTTGGGACGGCAGGGGTAAGGAGCCGTCGGTTCCGCGCGGAGCGGTCGCGGGCAGGAGGTCGCTACAGCGCGAATCCGAACCAGTAAAAGTGCAGGCTCCCCAACCGAGAGACAATGGTAACCCTCGGGACGGCGACAGCCCCGCCGGGCGAGATGGATACGGGACGGCTGGTGGTCGGCGAAACACGGGACGGAAGCGAGATCGGGCTGCCGGTCGCCGTCGTCAACGGCGCGAACGACGGCGAGACCCTCTACGTGCAGGCCGCCAGCGACGGCGACGAACTCAACGGCGTCGGCGTCCTCCAGCGTGTCGTCCCGCAACTGGACCCCACCGAACTATCGGGGACGATCCTGATCGTCGGGATCGTCAACTACCACGCTTTCCAGGTGGCCGAGCATCGCAATCCTGTCGACGACACGAAGATGAACCGGGCCTACCCCGGCAACGACGAGGGTACCTCCTCGGAACGCATCGCCGCGGCGACGTTCGACGCCGCGACGCGGGCCGACCTGATCCTCGATCTCCACCAGGGGTCGACCTCCCAGATGATCGACGAGTGTCGCGTCCGCTGTGGCACTCGCCACCGGCTCCACGACCAGTGTCTGGAACTGGCGAAGGTCTTCGGCTGTGGCTACATCCTCGACCAGAAGGGCCCCGACGGCCAGCTCGCCCGGGCCGCCCCCGACGAGGGCATCCCCACGATCGACCCGGAACTCGGCGGCTGTGTGGGCTGGGACGAGCAGTCGATCCGCCTGGGCGTGGAGGGCGTGTTCAACGTCCTGCGCTACTACGACTTCCTCGACGAGACCTTCAGCTTCGACGCCCAGACCCGAGCCAAGGGCTTCGACCAGTACGGCTCCCCCGCCGGCGGGCTGGTCGACTTCCACAAGGAACTGGGCGAGCGCGTCACGCGCGGTGAGACGCTGTACACGATCACCGACGTGTTCGGCCAGGAGAAAGCCGAGGTGACGGCCGACTCGAAAGGGATCTTCTGGCGGGCGCGTCGGCTCCCGCAGGTCGCGACGGGCGAGTACGTCTGTTCGGTCGGCACCGACATCGACTCGGTGTAGGGTGACACCGCCGTTCGGCAACTCGAACACTGTGCAGCGATCCGAGGGGTTTCAGCGTCCTCACTGCTGTCGATTCCGCGTGAGCACCATTTCTCGGACAGTCCCTCATTTCGACGCCGACACTTTCTGATACCGCCCGCCCGATAGCGTCGGTATGTACCACTGTGCGTCCTGCGGACGCGAGTACGACGCCGACGGCCCGTGGCGCTGTGCGTGTGGCCACGCGCTGGACTACGCCGAGCGATCGCTCCCCGGGGCCGATTCACCACCCGATCCGGCCACCCTGGACCGGGATCGTGGCCTCTGGAGCTTCGAAGAGTTCCTCCCGGTCGAACGACACGTCTCGCTGGGGGAGGGGTGGACACCACTCGTGGACGCGCCGGCCTTCGACGCCCAGATCAAGCTCGACTCCGTCTTTCCGACGGGGAGTTTCAAGGACCGTGGTGCGACGGTGACGCTGTCGCAGGCTCTCGCGCTGGGCGTCGAGCGCGTCGTCGAGGACTCGTCGGGCAACGCCGGCCTCGCGATCGCAACCTACGCGGCGCGGGCGGGGATCGACGCCGAGATCTACGTCCCCGCCGACGCGAAAGCGACGAAACTCCGGAAGATCGAGCGCACCGGTGCGGACGTGGTTCGGATCGAGGGGAGCCGCGACGACGTGACCCGGGCCTGTCACGAGGCGCTCGACGGGGAGGCGTGGTACGCCAGCCACGCGTGGCAACCCGCGTTCTTCGCCGGGACGACGACGTGGGCCCTGGAGGTCGCCGCCCAGCGCGACTGGTCGGTGCCCGACGCCGTGGTCGTCCCCGTCGGCCACGGGACGCTGTTGCTGGGAGCCTATCGCGGCTTCACGGCCCTCCGAGATGCCGGCTGGACCGACTCAGTGCCCCGACTGCTGGGGGGACAGGCCGAGGGGTACGCACCGATCGCCGGTGGCGTGGCTGCGCTCGACGAACCGAACCCGGCGGCGAACGACGTCGCCGACGGCATCCAGATCACTGCGCCGGCCCGCGGCGGCCAGCTCCTGTCGGCCATCGAGAACACCGACGGGGCCGCCATCGCCGTCGACGCCGAGGCGACCGAGCGGGCACACGACCGCCTCTCGCGGGCGGGGTTTCAGGTGGAACCGACCTGTGCAACCGCGGTGGCGGCGCTGGCGGCGTACCGTGAGCGAGGAACGGTCGCGGCGGACGACGACGTGGTAGTCGTGCTGTCGGGCCAGAACGGGTGATGCTACCTCTTGTCTGACACTTCGATGGCGTACTCGGCGTCGACCGCCAGCCAGTGGGTCTCGGCATCGACCGGATCGATCTCCTCGGGATAGAGGATGAACCGCTCTGAGTTGTCCGCGCGCTCCTCGACGACCGCCGAGAGCTGTTCGCTCGGGAACTCCTCCTGGGGCAGGGGTTCGGGGGCGAGGGACGGATCGTCGTCGTCCGACGATGGCTGGCTCATACACGAGGGTTGGCCACCGAGTGGCATTGTTAGGCGGCTACTACTGCCGTCTCAGATCGTGAAAACGCGGGCAGGAACCACGTTCTTCGGGCCGTGGAACTAAGCACTGGGGCGACGATACGCGGACGATGGAGATTCTGGTCAATCAGCTCGGCTACGAGCGCGACGGGCCGAAGCGAGCGGTCTGTCGTGCGACGGAACGCCACGAGATCGACCGGTTCACGCTCCACGACGGCGACAGCGTCGTCTTCGAAGGGGCGCCCGAGTTCGTCGGCGAAGTCGCCGACTGGGGCGAGTGGGTGTTCTGGACGCTCGATTTCTCGACTGTGACGGCGGCCGGCGAGTACACGCTCCGGATCGACGATACCCGCTCGCGGCGCTTCGAGATCGGCGACGATCTCCACGGGGAAACGCTGCTGTCGGACCTGCTGTACTACTTCAGGACCCAGCGGTCGAGCGGGCGATACGACCGCGCGGACCGCGCGATCCCGTTCGTCGGCGACCGCGAGGGCACCGTCGACGTTCGCGGCGGGTGGTACGACGCCTCCGGCGACACGAGCAAGTACCTCAGCCACCTCAGCTACGCGAACTACTTCAACCCGCAGCAGATCCCTATCGTCGCGTGGGGGCTGGCCGACGCCCGCGACCGCCTCCACGCCGCCGACCACACGCTTGGCGAGGAACTGGACGAGCGCCTCCGGGAGGAGATTCACCACGGCGCGGACTTCCTGGTGCGGATGCAGGACGACGAGGGCTACTTCTACATGACCGTCTTCGACCAGTGGTCCAAGGACGTGGCTCGGCGAGAGATCTGCGCCTACGAGACCCAGGAGGGCCACAAGACCGACGAGTACGAGTCTGGCTATCGGCAGGGCGGCGGCGTCGCCATCGCGGCGCTGGCCCGCGCCAGTCAGGTCGAGGGGCCCGGCGAGTTCGACCGCGAGACCTACCATGAGGCCGCAATGGAGGGGTTCGACCACCTCGAAGCCCACAACACCGAGTATCTCGACGACGGGGTCGAGAACGTCATCGACGACTACTGCGCCCTGCTGGCGGCGACGGAACTAACCGACGCGACCGGCGAAGAGCGGTTCGTCGAAGCCGCTCGCGAGCGTGCCCGATCACTGCTCGACCGCCAGAGTACGGACGACAGCTACGACGGCTGGTTCGAGGCCGACGACGACGGGCGACCGTTCTTCCACGCCGCCGACGAGGGACTGCCAGTCGTGGCACTGCTTCGCCACCGCGAGGTCGACCCGGACGGGCCGCTGACCGACGGCATCGCGGCCGCAGTCCAGCGGTTCTGGGATTTCGAGACCGGGATCACCGACGAAGTGGCAAACCCCTTCGGCTACCCGCGCCAGTACGTCCAGGCGGTCGACGAAGCCGAGCCGTCCGATTCGTTTTTCTTCCCCCACGAAAACGAGACTGGCTACTGGTGGCAGGGCGAGAACGCCCGCATCGCGTCGCTCGCGACTGCGGCCGTCCGCTCGCGTGATCTCGTCGACGAGGACACGGCGGCGCGACTCGACCGGTTCGCCCAGGATCAGCTGGACTGGATCCTCGGCTCGAACCCCTTCGGCGTCTGCATGGTCCATGGCGTCGGCGCGCCGGAGCCGACCTACCACCGCTCCTATCGCAACGTCCCCGGCGGCATCCAGAACGGTATCACCGCCGGTGTCGAGAACGAGGCCGACGTGGCCTATCTCCCCGAGGGCGTCGGCGACGACCACGCTCACCGCTGGCGCTGGGCCGAGCAGTGGCTCCCCCACGCGGCGTGGGCCTTCCTCGCGGTGAGTTCACTGTAGCGGTTCCCACAGCTATATAGCATTCATAGCAACTTCCTACCCGGTCGAGTCGACGAGTCTAGATACGAACACACTCGCAGCTGACCGCTGTGAGAGTCCGCTCGCCAGACCCATGCCCGAGACTCGTCAACCCCATATAGAGACCGCGCTGACGCTACTGGACCGCGAGCGACGGTACACGAACGCCGAGCGGTCGGCGTTCGAACGCTTCCGGGCTCGCGTGGCCGAGGTCGAACCGGCACTGTCGGCGACGCGCGGTGGTGTCGGTGATGCCGCCGGCGACGCGATGGTTCGTGCCGCCACGTCGGCACCACCGGACAGTGCTGCCCGTTCCGTCCGGGCCGCGTACCGGGAGACCGTCTGCTCGGTCCAGCACTTCGAAGCCGAGTACGACGAGACGCCGGCAGCACACTTCGCCGCGGAACTGGGCGCAGACGTGGCGGCCCAGATTTTCGGCGGCGGTCGGCTGACGCCACCGGTCCACGACACGCTGCTGGCCGGCGTCGACAAGGCAATCGAGGACCGGGAGACGTACCTGAAAACACTCCGAACCGAGCGTGCATCGCTTCGCGAGATCCGCGACCGACTCGACGACTGCGAGGCGCGAACGGTCGAACTCGGCTCGCAGATCACGAACACCGATTCTGCCGAGCGTAGCGCCATCGACGAGCAACTGCAGGCACTCGAAGCGACGTGTACCGACCTCGCTGCATCCCGGCAGGAACTGCTCCACGGTCGCTCGACGGCACAGCTCGTCGGTATCTCTGGCGAGAGTCTCGTCCAGTTTCTCTACGCCGACTGCGAGGCGACCTGCCCCGCGCTGGCGGATATCGCCGACTGCATCGAGACGATCCGGCGCCACCGGGAGCGGTGTCTGCAGTAAGTCCGCCAGCAGCGACTACTCACCGCTCCGGATGCACTGGCCCGTCGAAGCCCCCTCTCACCAGCGGCTTCGCGACCACCTTTTTCGGCGTCGGGTGCGCTACGCGCACCACTCCTTGAAAAACGTGGGTGAAAAAGGCGGCAGGCTCGCGTCGCTCGCCTGCCGTGAACCGCGGCCTGCGGCCGCGGATGCTACCGCTCCGGATGCACTGGCCCGTCGAAGCCCCCTCTCACCAGCGGCTTCGCAATGTGTCGCCGCGCCACCGGCGGGACCTCGTACCAGCCCGGTTCGATGTCGCGGTGGATCGGGGCCTCGGCCTTGCCGTCGCGGTGAGTCCCGCAGTCCCGACAGCGATACCCTTGATTCCGCCCCGCACTGCTCATCGAGCGCCCGCAGTCGGGGCAGTTCGGGGTCACCAGTTCGGTCTCGACGCGCTCTCGCAGCGCGAACTTCTCCAGTTTCAGCGTCCCGTCGCTCATTTCGCCACAGACGGTGAGACGGTCCCCGACGCGGAGCGCACGGACCCGGTCACGGAAGTGCTTGGTGGGTTCGAAGGCGGCGCAGTCAACCGTCGCGCTGTCGTCTTCGACCGTGAGGAAGACGTGGCCACCCTCGCGCGTCTCGGGCGCAGTAGCGACGGTGCCCTCGGTGCGGTAGGCCCCGCCGTCGGCGAGATCAGAGAGCGGGGCGGGCTGGAGGTGGGCGTCGGTGCCCTGATTGGTCAGGAACGTCCGGGCGCGTGTGACCGGTTCGCCATCGATTTTGGCGGCGACCGTGCGACACAGTTCGGGGTCGTCGCCACGGATTCCGTAGAGGATGGGGCAGGGCGTCCGCGGCACACAGACCGGGTAGCCCGAGGCCCGGTCGACGGTGTCCCAGACCGCCGGATAGTGGCGATCCGCGGCGGTCCGAACGGAGTCGGCGCCGACCGACCGTTCGATCCCCCAGCGCTCGCGTTCGCGGTAGGCGATGTGCTCGTACGTCCAGTCCTCGAACGTACGCCACGCACCGACAGCAGCCAGCGCGCCGATCAGGCCCCGGCCGTTGCCGACCGCTGCGGACTCGAAGCCAGCGTCGTCGATCCGCCGGCGGGCAGTGTCGATATCGAGCAAGGCACGGACGGCCGACGTCGCGTGATCGCGGACGGCGTCGGGAACGTCGTCGGGTTCACAGTCGGCGACGACCATCCCGGGGTTCGTCATCGGATCGTCGGTCTCGGCCATGTCGAGGGTCTCGGTGGCCAGATCGTACGCTCGGCCGGCATCGAGGTCGCAGTGGACCGCCAGCGCGGCGTTGCCCCGCGTCTTGTGCTCGACGGCGGGGTTGAGTCGGATCAGGAGCGTCCGGTCGACGGTGGCACCCGCCGACTCGATGCGCTCGGCCAGTCGCGTCGCTGCGTAGGTCGTGCACATCCCCGTCGTCCGGGAGTCGGTGTCGTCCAGCCCGATGACCGTCACGGGCAGTGGTAGGACACTCCGGTGCTTCGGGCTTTCGTCTGAGCGTGGCTGGGACCGTTCGGGGGGCGGAACGGCCGAAAACTGCTATATTAACGTGTCGGCGAGGGGACGAGAACGGGGAATACAGCCGTCCTATCCCGGCACAACGCATATATGCAGCGAATATCTTGTAGTACATAGAGGCACGTACCACTATGTCACGGTCGGCACTGGTCGAGAACGTCACGGCGATGCTGTCAGACGCTGGCTTCCTCGTCAGCGACCGGTGTGCGATTCGACCCAAGAGCTTCGACATCGCGGCGCGCCGCGGCGAGGACGTGTTGCTGGTGAAGATTCTCGGCAACATCGACTCGTTCGACGCCGTCACCGGCGCGGAGATGCGCCGCCTCGGGACGTACCTGAACGCGACACCGATGGTCGTCGGCCTGCGCACCCGCGACGAGGAACTCAAACCGGGCGTCGTCTACTTCCGCCACGGCGTCCCGGTGCTGTCGCCCGACACGGCGATGGACCTGTTCGTCGAGGAGGTCCCACCGCTGATCTACGCCGCGCCGGGCGGCCTGTACGTCAACATCGACAGCGAGGTGCTGGCGGACGCTCGCGAGGACAGGGACTGGTCGCTGGGGCGTCTCGCCAAGGAGCTGGGCGTCTCCAGACGGACGGTCTCCAAGTACGAGGACGGCATGGACGCCTCGGTCGACGTGGCCGCCGAACTCGAAGAGCTGTTCGAAGCACCGCTGACCTCGCCGGTCAGCGTCCTCGACGGGGCCGACGAGGTCCGCGAGGACGACGACACGCCCGACGACCCCGAAGTCGCACCCGAGGACCAGTCGCTCGTGACAGTGTTCACCCGGATCGGCTTCGAAGTCCACCCGACCGACCGGGCCCCCTTCAAGACCGTCTCGGAGAACGAACACCAGCGCCAGCAGGTGCTGACGGGGCGCTCGGAGTTCACCAAGACCGCGGAGAAACGCGCCCGCATCATGTCCTCGGTCGGCGAAGTGACGCGGACGCGCTCGATCTACGTCGTCGACGAACTCAAACGCGAGTCGGTCGACGGCACCGCCATCATCGAGGAGTCGGAGATGGAAGCCATCGACGACGCCGACGATCTCCGTGACCTGATCATGGAGCGGGGCGACGATCACGAAGAAGTGGCCTAGGAACGCCAAATCCGGATCTCGCTGATTTTGCTGCTCCAGACGATCAGTTTGTCGAAACCGAGGAGAACACACCGAAAGCCCTCGTGCAGTTACAGTCCCGGGACCCGCACTGCGCTCGCGTTGCGTGCTTGTCGGGTCCGGGTTCCCGGAGAAGACGGTCGGTTCTACCGACCACCTCAAAACTGCCGGCGGAGCCGGCACGTAGCGAACCTCGCCTTTTCATCCGCCAGGCTCGTGGCCAGTGTCACAAGCTACGTCCTGGCGGATGAAAGGGCGAGGCGCAGGACGCGTTAGCGAGCCGAGGGATTTCGGTAGTCTCGTGAACGGAGTGAACGAAAGTTCGAGAAACGAACATCGAGGGTCTCTCCGTGGTCCCGTGAACGTAGTGAGCGTGACCTCGAAAGACTCGCTTCGCTCGACTTTCGATGTCCGTGACTGGCAGTAATAACGCGACCGAAAAGCGGCGTCTCTTAGGCTCCGTACGTCTCTTCGAGGTACTCCACGATGTCGTCGGACTCGGGCATCCCCTCGACGTCGTGCTCGGGGTCTACGAGAACGGGCACGCCGGTCTGGCCCGAGACCTCCTGTACCTCGGTGCGCTCGTCGTGCGAGCGGGGGACCATGTGGGACTCGTAGTCGAGGTCGAGTTCGTCGAGTTTGTCGATCACTTTCGCGCAGTAAGGACAGCCTTCCAGTTCGTACAGTTCGAGGTTCGTCATCGACCGTTCGTAACGGTTCGACACATATCAGCGTCACGGCAGTGTGCGAGTGGCGAGCACGAGAGGAACGACAGCGGTGAGGCGCTGCGGTCTCAGAGCGCGCCCTGCAGGAGGCCGCTCGTCCGGACGAAGAAGTAGAAGACGAAGGCCCCCGCGAGCACCCACTGGCCGGGATGGATGTCGCGGAACTCGCCCTGTGCGGCCTTGATGATCGGGTAGGAGATGATCCCGGCAGCGATGCCGTAAGAGATGGAGTAGGTGAAGGGCATGATGAACATCGTCAGGCCGGCCGGCACCGAGTGCGAGAGGTCCGACCAGTCGATGTCGGTGATGTTCGAGAGCATCAGCACGGCGACGACCACGAGCGCGATGTGGGAGGCGTGCAACGGCACTGCTGCGGCGAGTGGGACGAGCGCCAGTGACGCGAGGAAGAGGCCGGCGACGACGAGTGCCGTCAGGCCGGTACGGCCGCCCTCCTCGACGCCGGTCGAGGACTCGATGTAGGTCGTCACGGTCGACGTGCCGATGATCCCGCCGACGGTCGTCCCGATCGCGTCGGCCATCAGCGGTCGGTCGATGTCGGGGAGGTTCCCGTCCTCGTCGAGGAAGCCGGCGACCTGTGAGACGCCGGTCAGCGTGCCGGCGGTATCGAAGAAGTCGACGAAGAAGAAGGTGAACACGATCAGCGAGAAGCCCAGCGCGTCGACGTTCGAGAAGCCGGTGACGAACGCGCCGACGAGCGGCGTGATGTCGTAACCCGCCGCCGAGTAGACAACGTCGGTCGTCCCAGTGAGCGAGGCGGGCGTGTAGAGAATGATCCCTTCCGGGGGCGAAGCGGCCGAAAAGCCCAGCGCGCTGGCGACGTAGGAGGCGAGCGTCGTGACGACGATACCGATCACGATCGATCCCGGCACGTCGGCAGCGTACAGCGCGAACGTGAGGAACAGGCCGACCACGGAGATGATCGCGATGGGGTCGCCGGCGAAGATCGGGTTGAACTGGATGAACGTCGCCGGGTCCGACGCCACGACGTGCATCGCCTCCAGGCCGATGATCGCCAGAAAGAGGCCGATCCCGGCCCCGACAGCGAACTTCACGGGTTCGGGGAACAGTTTGATGATGTACTCGCGAGCGCCGACGACGGTGAGGACGATGAAGAGGACCCCCTCGACGACGACGGCGGCGAGTGCAGTCTGCCAGGGGACGCCCAGTCCGAGGACGACCGTGAACGCGAAGAAGGCGTTGAGCCCGAGGCCCGGCGCTTGCGCGAACGGTCTGTTGGCGTAGAACGCCATGACGAGTGTCGCGACCGCGGCGGCGATGATCGTCACCACGGCGAGCATCTGTCTGGTCTGGCCGTCCGTCCGGCCCGCCACGTCGATCGCCTGGCCCAGGATCGAGGGGTTGACGATGACGATGTAGCTCATCGTCAGGAACGTCGTCAGCCCTGCCAGCACCTCGGTCCGAACGTCGGTGTCGTGTTCCTCGAGTGCGAAGAACTGTTCGAGTGCGCCCATTTACCCCACCGTCTCGCTTACCAGTGTTAAGCGTGACGAGAGCGGCGAAAACTGGTTGTCGAGGCGACTCGTCCGGTTCCGTCAGTCGATTGGCTGCCCTCTCTTGCGAGAGTTATCTATCGGACAACAGGTCCGACGCGGTGACCAGCGAATGCAGTTCGAGGTCGTGGTCGGCGAGGTTCTCGTCGGCCCCGTCCTCACGGTCGACGACGACGAAGACGTGGGACACCTCGGCACCCGCCTCGCGCAGCGCCTCGGCGGCGTCGACGGCGCTCTGGCCGGTCGTGGCGATATCCTCCAGAATGACGACCTCGTCGCCCTCGGTCAGGTCGCCCTCGATGAGGTTCGCCGTGCCGTACTCTTTCTGTTTCTTGCGGGCGATGACGTAGGGCGTGCCCGTCTCGACGCTGGTGACGGCCACGAGGGGGACCGCGCCCAGGGCGACGCCCGCCAGCGTCGTCCCCTCGGCGTACCAGTCGGCCTCGGCGAGCGCCCCAGCGAAGGCTTCGCCGATCAGTTCGAGGCAGTCCGGGTTCGTCTCGAAGACGTACTTGTCGACGTAGTAGTCGCTCGTGCCGCCGTGAGACAGTTCGAACTCGCCGTACTTGACGGCGTCAGCGTCCCGCAGCGCCGCAATGAGTTCGTCGTTGGCCATACCCTCCCTCTGCGACCCGTGAGGTAAAAGGCGACGGAATCGCCGTCGACCACTACGCGTCAGTGAGCGTCCACCCGCCGTCGGCCCACTCGATCTCGCCGCGACGTTCCATCTCCGTGAGGACCTCGTCGAGTCGGTTTGGCTGGGCGATCTCCATCTGGATGCGCTCGACGCCGTGGTACTCCCGGAACAGTCGGCGGAGGTCGTCTTTCTCGTGGACCCGCTGGTCGCTCTTTGCCATCAGGCCGGCCAGCAGTTCGATCATGTCCTCGACGAAGTTCCATGGGTAGACGACCCACGTCCACTCCTCCAGTTGTTCGCCGACGAAATCGGGTTCGTGCTCGCTCGTCTCCAGCAGTTGCAGGGTCGCGGTGCGGACGCTCGACGGGTCGGCCTCGCGGACGTAGTCGGCAGCGGTCTGGATCGACTGGCCGGTGTCGGCGATGTCGTCGACGACGAGCACGTCCTTGCCCGCGACCGAATCGTCCGGCATCGGGTACTTGATCTGGGCCTCGTCGCCCGTCTGTGCGGTGCCGACGTAGTGTTCGACCTTCAGGCTCGTCAGGTCGTCCAGCCCCAGAAAGTCACAGAGACAGCGCCCACCGAACCACCCACCGCGGGCCAGCGCGACGACCACGTCCGGTTCGAAGTCGGCGGCTTTCACGTCGTCGGCCACTTCCCGACAGAGGCCGTAAATGTACTCCCAGTCGGTGATGGTACACGAGAACTCCTCGGGGAGATCGCTCATACTCGGACAGCGTCGGCGGACGGCCTTAACGGTTTCATCGTGGCCGCTGTTCCCGACCGCTGACCGATCGACTAGCGCTCGACGGGACGACTCGAGGCCGGTAGCGACACGGATACGGTGTTGCCCCTGTCCTCGTTGGTCTCGAACTCGATGCTGCCCTCAGAGAGGTCGACGACCCAGTAGACGAGCCACAGTCCCAGGCCGGTGCTGTGATAGACGGCGTTCATCTCGTGTTCGCCGGAGAGGACCCGGTACTCGAACTCGGGCAGGGGCGGGCAGTCGTCCGTGACCGCGACGACGACCTGCCCGTCGCGGCGACGTGCCGAGACGTGGACGGTCGACGCGTCGTTCTCGGCGTGTTTCACCGCGTTCTCGATCAGTTCCGAGAAGGCGACTTCTATCTCCGGGATGGCAGTCGCAGTCAACGATCCGGGGACGTCCGTTTCGATGACCGCGTCGGGGTAACGAGCCGCGACCGTGGCGACCGCGCCGTCGATCGCTCGCACGAGGTCGATAGGACGCGGGCGTGCTGGCGAGGTGAACAGCTGGATCGTCTCGCGTTGCTTCTCGGTCTTCTGGAGGATCTGCTCGCCGACCCGCTGGATGACGGCGGCGCGTTCGGCAGGATCGGTCGCGGGATCGTCGAGGATCGTCTCGGCCTGTCCGAGGATCGTCGTCAGGTCGTTCCTGAGGTTGTGTCGGAGCAGGTTGTCGACCACGGCGAGCTGGCGTTCGCGGCGGCGCTGATCGGTGATGTCCCGCGTGAAGCCGACGTTTCGGATCACAGTGTCGTCGCGAACGACCGGTTCCCCCTGCACCCAGACCCAGCGTCCGTAGTTCTCGTCGGGATTGACGCGATGCCGCAGGTCGACCGCCTCGCCGTTCGACATCGACTGAATACTCGATTCGACGGCCGCCCGGTCGTCCGGATGGACGAGATCCAGGAAGCGCGTGGGGTCGTCCCGAAGCCGCTCGATCGAGCCACCGTAGACGGTCTCGTAGGTGTCGTTGATAAAGAAGAGCTCCGTCCAGTCGCCGTCGAACATCCACAGCACGTCGTTGGTGTTGGCCGCGATTTGCTGGAGGCGCACCTCCGTCTCGTCACGCTCGCGTTCGGCCTCGACCCGGTCAGAGATGTCGCGAGAACTGACGACGTACCCGCCGAGATCCGAGTCGGTGAGATTCGACATCCGACTCTCCAGCCAGACCCACCCGTCGTCGGTGGTTCTGTGGCGGTACTCCACGCTGATCTCGGCGAACTCGCCCTCGGTGTCGATCGTCTCGGCGAAGCGCTCCCGGACCCGTTTCCGATCGTCGGGATGGATGTACTCGAAGGCGTTCTCGCCGACGAGGGCGTCGGTCGCGTAACCGAGGATCGACTCCGCCGCGCGGTTGACGTACACGTAGGTCCCCTCCCGGTCGATCACCGCGATCTTGTCCTGGGCGTAATCGAGAAGTACCCGATCGACCGGATCGCTCATATCACCTAACTCATCCACGAGCGGCAAAAAGGGTACTGGCAGATTCTCTGTGGAGCAGTGCACAGACCGCGGCCGGTGAGGGACCGTGTCGGACACTACCGTCGGCTGTAACGCCCTCCGGAATTTCGCCGCTCCGGGATCACGAATAGCGTGCAACAGTTACAGCCGACAGTATAGTAACAATTGAAACGATTTACACACCGATCGCACTGTCTTCGTGCGATCGGGTGTGCATTGATTTTCAATGGCTACTATAACAGCTGGCAGTGGCCACCGCTCACCGAACGGTAGCCCTAAGCCGGTCGGCAAACGATGTCTCGGCGAGATGCACGTCTTCGGGTCGAGCGGCGTCAGGGGAGTGGCGAACGAGGAGTTGACGCCGGCCTACGTCCTGCAGATCGCACAGGCGGCCGGCTCGGTGTGGGACGAGCGAGCGGTCGCGGTCGCGTGCGACACGCGAACGAGCGGTGGGATGCTGGCGAACGCGGCCGCGAGCGGCCTCGCGAGTGTCGGCCACGAGGTGGCGCTGCTGGACGAACTCCCGACGCCGGCACTCCAGGCCTACTGCGCCCGCGAAGGGGTTCCGGGTGTGATGATCACGGCCTCACACAACCCGCCGGCGTACAACGGCGTCAAGCTGGTCGGGGCCGACGGCGTCGAGCTGTCACGGACGACACTCGACGCGATCGAAGAGCGCCTCGCCACCAGCCAGTTCGACACGGTCGACTGGGACGCGGTCGGCCAGGCGACCCACGTCGACGGCGCTGTCCGTGACTACGTCGACGCCGTCCTCGACGCCGTCGACCGAGAAGCGATCGCCGCTGCCGACCTGACCGTGGTCGTCGATCCCGGTCACGGGGCCGGCTGTCACACCAGCCCAGAGTTCCTGCGGAGACTGGGCTGTACCGTCCACACTGTCAACGCTCAGCCCGACGGCCACTTCCCCGGCCGGGACCCCGAACCGATCGAGCAGAACCTCGGCGACCTCCGGGAGTACGTCCGCTCGACCGACGCCGACCTCGGTATCGCCCACGATGGCGACGCCGACCGGGCCGTCTTCGTCGACGAGACGGGGGCGACGATCAACGGCGACGCGGCGCTGGCAGCACTCGTCGCGGCGACCGTGGACCCGGGCGACACGGTCGTCTCGGCGGTCAACGCCTCACAGCGGCTAGTCGACGTGGTCGGGGAAGCCGACGCCGAACTGACGCTGACTCGAATCGGTTCGACGTACCTCATCAGCAGGATCCGGGAGCTCCGCGCCGAAGGCGAGCGGGTCAGCGTCGCTGGTGAGGGCAACGGCGGTATCATTTTCCCCGACTACCGCATCGCCCGTGACGGAGCCTACACAGCCGGGAAGTTCCTCGAACTCGTGGCCGAGACCCCGGCCAGCGAGGTCGCCGCCCGCTTCGACGACTACGTCAACGTCCGCCGGACCGTCGAGTACGACGACGAGAGGGAGCGTGAGGCGATGCTGGACGCCATCGAGGAGGCCGCCAGCGAGGGCGTCGCCGACCTCGACACCACCGACGGCTGGCGACTGGAGTACGGCGACGGCTGGGTCCTATCCCGTCCCTCCGGGACGGAACCGGCGATCCGGATCTACGCCGAGGCCCACACCCGAGACCGGGCCGAGGAACTGCTCGCCGTGTTCGGCGACCCTGTCGAACGAGCCGGTGAGAAGGGGTAAGACGCCCCTCGTTGGCCGGTTGCTAGAGCGGCTGGGACTCGTCGAGCGCGTCGTCGAGTTGCCGGCGCTCGGCCCGCAGCTCGTCCAGTTCCGTCTCGACGGCGCCCGACTGGAGGCGCTCACGTTCCTCGTCGCTCAGTCGCTCGCGGGCGGCGGCGCTGGTCTGGAGACGGTCGTACTCCTCGCGGCGAGTCAGTTCCCTGACTGTCCGGAGATGGCCCACCACGTTCGGGGCGAACCGATCGACGACAGAGATGCGCTCGTCGCACTGCCAGCGCAGCGTGTCGGCGGCCGGCGGCGGCCACCCGACCGTCAGCGGCTCGGCGTCGAGGCGCTGGAGGTAGGTCCGGTTGGTCGCGACGTTGCGCTTGAGCGCGTCGGGGTCGTCGACGTAGTGAGCCAGCTTCGATCGGGAGTAGTCGGCGTACTCCAGGAGCTGTGGGATCGATTCGGTACCGGCCTCGTAGGTCCCGACGTAGTCCAGTAACGGCTCGGGCGGCGACTGGAACGGGACCAGCGGGTACAGCGTCGTTGTCTCGACGAGGGCGAGGACTGCGCGAGCAGACTCGTTCGAGCGGAACTCTCGGAACGCGTCCCTGACGGCCGCGTCGTACCGCTCGATCGGTTCGCGCAGGCGCTCCGTGGGTGCCTCGAGGTCGGCCTCGCCCAGTTCGATCAGGCGCTCGCACTCCGCGATCCGGTCGGTGACCGCGTCGAGGCGGTCGCGGGCGGCCGCGCGGGCCCTGTGATAGCGCTCGCGGGCGTCCTCCCAGTCGTCGAGAGGGGCGACCGCCCGCTCGGCGTCGTCGATGCGCTCGCGGACGGCGGCGAAGTCGCTCTCGGTCAGGCGGCGCTGCTGGAGACGGTCGTCGATCTCCTCGAACGTCTCACGCTCCGGCAGGTCCTCGTCCAGATCGTCGGTGAAGTGGGCGATCCGGTCCTGGAACTCGATGAACGCGGCGAAGTCGCCGTCGCCGGTCGCCCGGTCCTCGTACTCGACCAGTAGCGACCGTAGCTCCGAACAGGCCGTCCGGAGGTCCCGTAACGCCGTCTCCCCGACCGGCGCAGGGCTCTCTTCGTTCACCCCGCGCTCTTCCGTCGCCCCTTCACTCCGTTCAGCGCCGACGCGCTCGACGCGCTCGCGGGCCGTCCGTCGGTCAGCGTCGGCCCGCTCCAGTCGCGTGACGTGATCGGCGTCGGTCTGGGCCATCCTACTCGTACACCGCGTCGGGATCGAACACCTGCTCGCCGACTGCCTCACCGTCGACCGTACGGTAGAAACAGGAACGGTAGCCCGTGTGGCAGGCCCCGGCCGCCTGGTCGACGAGATAGAGGATGGCGTCGCCGTCGCAGTCGACCCGGATCTCGACGATCTCCTGCGTGTGGCCGCTCGATCCGCCCTTCTTCCAGAGTTCGTCACGACTGCGCGAGTAGTAGTGGGCGTAGCCCGTCTCACGGGAGCGCTGGAGGGCCTCCTCGGAGGCGTACGCGAGCATGAGGACCTCGCCGCTGTCGGCGTCCTGTGCGACCGCCGGCAGGAGGTCCTGCTCGTCGAAGGCGAGTGCCACGTCGGTCATGCCAGAGCGAACGCGTGTCCGCCGGATAGGTCTTTGGCTACCCGAGCCCGAACGCCGCCAGCAGGCTCACCAGGACGTCGCCGTAGGTCAGCGACAACAGGATGCCGAAGAACATCGGGACGATGAAGGGAATTCCGGGGGAGATCCACACCTCGTCCTCGGCGGCGAGCACGTCGAGGGCGTCGCGCAGGGCTTCGGGCGTCGTCCCGTAGGCGCCGGTCTCGATATCGTCGAGGAACGCCTCGGCACCCCAGGGGTCGTCGTAACCGCCGGTGTCGTCAGGGTCGTCGCCTGCCTTGCCAGTCACCTCGGTTCCACCGTCGGTGGCGATGTTCCCGTCGCCGACCTCACCGGGGACGGCGGGCAGGCTGGCCGGATCGCGGAACTGCGCTGGATCGGCCCGTAACTCCGCGAGCGAACACTTGCGCCAGCGGAGGTACATCCGGAGTGCGTCGAGATCCAGGCCGCGCGTGGTGAACCCGTCGGGCAACTCGACCAGCATCCCGTACTCCTCGGGCACGTCCTCGGTCCGGACGGGACGGCCGATCAGCATCGGCCAGTCGAACCGGCCCCTGACCAGGTTCGTGACGGCGACACCGAGCGGGTACAGCGCGCCCGCGACGACCGTGTTTGAGAGGATCGTCAGCGAGAACACGCCGATCGTCGTCGGATGCACCGGGAAGGCGATCCCGGGGAAGTAGTAGGTCGGAAAAGCCGGAAACAGCAGCGCCACCACGTAGAACGCCTTCGTGTCGGCGCCGCCGAAACTCCCCATGTACCAGAACGCCGTGACCAGCGGGACGATGAAGCCGAGGCTGATCGCGACCTGCAGGAAGAAGAGCCGATCACCCGTGACGTAGGCGACGTAGCCGTCGGCCACGAGCAACAGGACCGCGAGCGCCGCCAGGGGATACCACGTCCGGGTCGGGACCCGTCGGGTCTCGATGTCGCGGTAGGCCGCCCAGCCGAACACCGGAACCGCCGACAGCCGGAGGAGATCCGAGAGCGAGGCCGTCACGCCCACGACGGGGACGGTGACAGACTGGAGGATATCGAGCGTCGATGCGAACACGGCAGAGCCATGTCAGTCGAGCGAGTTAGCACTTGCGGAGCGCGTGGCCGTCGCGACGATTGATACGGACGATTGTCGGTCTGGGGACAGGTCACCAATCGTCCGTATGCGGGGGTTGCCCCCCGACCATCCGTGTCGCCGAAAACAGCGTCGGCTTCAGATGACGCGGTTCTGCAGGTAGTCGAGATGCTTTGCGTTGTAGACGATCTTGACCTCTTCGGCGTCGGCGCTGCCGATACAGGTCAGGCGGACGTTCTTCTCTTCGACTTCCTCGTCGGAGAGGATCTGCTGCATGTCCATGTCGATCTCGCCCTCGAGCACGATGGCTGCGCAGTTCGCACAGGCACCGGCACGGCACGAGAAGGGCCAGTCGTAGCCCTGTGCCTCGGCCGCTTCGAGGATGTACTCGCCTTCGTTGACTTCGAGCGTCCCGTAGTCTTCGTCGGAGAGGTCCGCGTCGGCGGCCTCCTCGAAGACGGGGTCGTCGTACATGTCCCAGCCGTTGTCGTCCACTACTTCGTAGTTAAGGTACTCAACTGTGGGCATCACTCGCCGAGTTTGCTCCCCGCACTTGTAGACTTTGCTGTTCTCACCGAACAGCGACCGGAAACCCGGTCAAAAAACCGGGATAAATCTGAACACCAGATAGGACATGACCGCCGAGATGGTCGGCGTCGTGATCCACAGCATCACGACCCGCCCCGTCGCCGACGGATCGAACAGGTCGGCGGCCGTGACTTCGCTGGGTTCTTCCTCACCGATCTTCGGGACCGATCCCTCACCGCCGTTGCTCGCGGTCGCACCGTCGGGCCCCTCCTCCGCGATCGCACCGGTAGAGATTTCGGTCCCACCCGCCTCGGCCGGTCCGGAGACGGCGGCACCGGCGGCGTCTTTCAGTCGCGTCGTCCGGGTCGCCCGCCCCCAGCCGAGCCCGACGACACACATCGTCGCCGAGACGGCCAGACTGGCCGGAATACCGGCCTGCGACAGCAGCGTGATGATCGTCGCGCTGACGGTCTCGACGATCAGGGCCGCCAGGATCGGAAGCTGGGTCAGCCCGTCGCCGACCGTATCGAGGGTCCGGCGCGCGATCGTGAACGCCCCGACGGCGACTGCCACCGTCACCAGCAGGACACCGGGATAGACGCCGATCTCGTTGCTCCCGACCAGCGGTGCGACCGCGTTGGCGGCGTTCGAGGCCCCCGCAGAGAAGGCCATGTAACAGGCGATGACCACCACGAGCGCGGTGCCGATCCGCTCGCGCAGCGTCGTCTCTGGCCCGTCGCTCTCCAGCGTGAACGACGCTTCGAGATAGGGGTAGAGGTAGCGTCCGATGACCGCACAGAGCCAGAAGGCCGTGATCGGCGCGACGAGCCACCACGAGACGATCTCGCCCATGACGCTCCAGTCGATCGTCCCGGTGGCGACGCCGAGGCCAGCGATCGCACCGACTGCGGTCATCGACGTGGAGGCCGGCACCCCGAAGAGGTTCGAGACGAGCAGCGCCGCGCCGATGAAGAAGAGGACGGTGACGCTGGCCGCGAGCGTGAACTGCTCACTCGGGACGATCCGCCCACCCATCGTCTCGATCACTTCGGTCCCGAGCGTCGCCCCACCGATCAGGAAAAACAGCGTCATCAGACCTGCTGCAGCGGTCTTCGACAGCGCTCCGGCCCCCACGGCCGGCCCGAAGGCGACGCCCGTCGAGGAGCCGCCGATGTTGAACCCGACGAAGAAAGCGACCGCGAGACCCACCACGAGCAGCAGTTCGATCATATGGCGGGCAATGTTGTGATCACGTTAAAGAGTACCGACACCGACGATTGTGCCACTCGTAGCGCAGTCAGCTAGGTATCGTCGTCTTCGCCACTCTTGGACAACCCCTCGCGCTCCTTCTCGACTGTCTCCTTGACCTCGTCAGCGGTGTCTTTGGCCACCTCGGTCCGCTCGCGAGCCTCGTCGGTCTTCTCGGTCGCCTCGCTGACTTTCTCCGTCGCCTCGTCGACCTTGCTGGTCGCTTCCTCGACCTGCTCCGTCGCCTCACCGACCCGCTCGGTCGCGTCTTCGGCCGTGTCGGGATCTGCCTCGCCGACGGACTCGGCGACCCCTTCGACCTGCTCGGTCGCACCCTCGACCTGTTCGGTCGCCTGATCGACGTCCTTCGCGGCGGTCTCGACCTCCGTCGCCGCCTCCTCGACGGTCTCGACGGTCTCGTCGACCTCCCTGGCTGCGGTCTCGACCTCTTCGGCGGCCTGTTCCAGTTGCTCCGCGCTCTCTGCGACCTGTTCGGTGCCGTACTCGTAGGCCCGCGCGATGACGACGAACTGGATCAGCCCCAGCAGGACGAACAGCGAGACCGCCACGCCCGCTGCGATCTCGAACGTCGAGACGACCGCCGGACTGAGGTCGACGACCCCCACTGCAAGCAGCGCGTAGGCCCCCAACAGCCCCACCGTCGCGACCCCCGCCGCACGGACGAACTGTCGATACGCCGACTCCTCGTCGACGACAGCCGCCTGAAACCGCGCCAGCAAGCCGGGGTCAGAGTTCTGTGACATGTCTTGGTATCGATGGGACTGGGGCAAAAGCGTTCTCCCCCACCTTTTTGCGCGGCGGGTTCGCGCAGAGCGCGAACCGCTTGCGCAAAAACGTGGGCGAAAAAGGCTCGATCTCGCTACGCTCGATCGAGTGAATCGCGCGAACGACCGGGTTCTTCGAACCACTCGTTCGCGCGAATGCTATAGCACCAATCCGGTCAGTACCGGCCAAGGGCTGAATAGCCTGCGGTGGCGCGCGCTGTCGCGGCAGGCGAGGCGCTCCGCGCCTCGATGTGAGCGGCGAAGCCGCGAACGCTCGTGCCGCGACGACACTGTGCGAGGGATGAACGAGCGAAGCGAGTGAATCGGTTGGGGAGGTGTGTGGCTGCGGTGCTGTCCTGGCGGGCGAACGGGTGAGGGACGGTCGGCGGTGGTGCGCGGGCACTATTCGACCGCAGGGAGAATATCCCGCACAGCACCGCCGAGCGTGCCGAGGGCGTTCAGTTGTCGGTCACACTCGCAGTTTTGCACCAGCTTCATTCCACATTCACAGAACTTGAACCACCCGGGCAACTAGCAGATCTACCGAACGCCCGTTTCGGTGATGAACTGGCGATCATAAGGAAATCACGCCAGCCACGGTCAGACACCGACATGCTTTCACGCCCCGCTCACCGAGCAGCGGGTATGTTTCCGGCATTTACGGTGATCCCAGCGGTGGACATGCAAGAGGGCCAGGTCGTCCAGCTCGTGGGCGGCGAGCGCGGGACCGAGACGACCTACGGCGACCCGGTCGAGGCCGCACAGCGCTGGATCGAAGCGGGCGCGGAGACGCTCCATCTGGTCGACCTCGACGGTGCTTTCGAGGGCGAGCGTGTCAACGCCGACGCGATCGACGCCGTCCTCGACGCGGTCGACGTGGACGTACAGCTGGGCGGGGGCATCCGCACGGCCGACGACGCCATCGATCTCCTCGAACGGGGCGTCGACCGGGTGATCCTCGGGACCGCGGCCGTCGAGAACCCCGACATCGTCGCCGAGATCAGCGAAGAGCACCCGGAGAGCGTACTCGTCAGTCTGGACGCGAAAGACGGGGAAGTGGTCGTCTCGGGGTGGACCGAGGGGACCGGCATCGACCCCGCCGAGGCTGCGAGCCGCTACGAGGACCTGGGTGCTGGTGGCATCCTCTTCACCGACGTGGACGTCGAGGGACAACTGGAAGGGGTCCGAACGGAGCCGGTCGAGCGACTCGTCGACGCCGTCGACATCCCGGTGATCGCCAGCGGCGGGGTCGCGACCATCGACGACGTGCAGGCGCTGCAGGAGGCGGGAGCCGCTGCCGTCGTCGTCGGGAGCGCGCTCTACGAGGGGTCGTTCACGCTGGAAGCGGCGATGGCCGCCGTCGAGAGCAACGAGTGAAAAACCGAGCGAGAGCGGAGCGATCGGGTCCGTCGACTGCGACCGCCGATCAGGCCCGCTTGATCGTGACGCTGTTGGCGCCGTACTCCTCGTAGTAGGGGCCGAGGCCGCTGGTGTGGCCGCCGACGCTGGCCAGTCCCTGCTCGGTCTCGACCACGAGGGCGTTCTCGATCGGGAAGGCGTTGGTCGCTGGCGCGACGAGGTTCTGGCGAACCTCCCGGATCGGCGCGTCCTCGAACTCGCGGCGCTGGCCGCCCTCGATGGCAGTCACGTCCAGATCCGCGACCACGTCGTGGCCGGCCGTCGTATGCAGTGCGGCAGCGGTGACGCCCGAGCGGAACTGCTCGTAGGTCGCCGGCAGGGCGGGCGGTTCGGCCACGAAGCGCTGCTCGCCCATCGGCCAGACGTTGCTGACGTAGTTGCCGAAAAAGCCCGACGCCACTTCCTGCTGGTTGAACGCGATCGCGTACTCCTCACCGTGTCTGCTGGTGAGGATACCGTAGGAAGCCAGCACGCCGCCGACGCTGTCTCGCATGACGAACAGCGGCGGGCGACCGTCCCACGTCCGGACGACGTGGGCGTACTCGCCGGGGTTCTCGATCTCCGCCAGTCGAGACTCGGCAGTCTCGCCGGCCAGCAGGCAGTAGACGAACAGGCCGCGGTCGACGGCGTCGGCCAGCGCGTCGGCGACCACGGCAAACGAGGCCGCCGGGACGATGGCGAACACCTCGTGTTCGGCGCGTGCGAGGTGTCGGTGGAGGCGGCGCTCGACGGTCTGGCTGGAGTGGACGATCTCGAAGCCGGTCTCGGTTTCCGATGGCTCGTTGTACACCTCTTCGACGGCCGTCTCGAACGCCGAGAGGCGCATCGAGAGCGCGTCGACGGCCTCTTCTGGCGGCCGGGCGCGCAGTTTCGTCGGCGTCGCGCTCTCGTCGACTGTGACCAGCCCCTGCTTGGCCAGCGCCGTCGCGATCTCGTACACGTAGCTCTGACTGACCCCGGCCGCCTCCGAGACGGCCCGAGTCGTCGCTTCCCCCCGCTCGAGAACTGCCAGGTAGGCGTCGGCTTCCTTCTCCGAGAGGCCGAAGGCCGACAGCGTCTCCCTGATCTGGCTCTCACCCATGCGAAGAGTTTTCTTGTACTATTGGAAAAACTTTTCTCGTTCGATCCCAACAGATCGACTATGATCCCACCGACAGCCACTGGTGGCGGCCCTCCCACAGACGCCCGGACGGTGGTGCGTCCGTGAGACAGACCGTTGTCACCGTTGTTCCGGCCGAGCGCACGACTGCCTGCTATCGATCCGAAGGAGAACTGCAAGGGCCCCTATGAGCGAGTCGAACCGGCGGCTCTGGACGGCCGCCCTGTTCGCGACGATGGCGCTGACCGGTGCGGCGCTGATGATCCGGGGCCCGATCGTCCCGGAACTCGGGCGGACCTTCGACGCGCCGGCGTGGCAGCTGGGGCTGATCGCTCCGGCAGGGACGGCCGGCTATCTGGTCGCGGTCACGATCGTCGGGTTCAGCGCGGGCCATCTGGACGCACACCGGTTGATCGTCGCCGGCCTGCTCGGCAGCGCCGTCGTGATGCTCGGGATGGGCGTCGCGCCGTTCCTGGCAGTGTTCCTGCTGGGCATGCTCGCCCGTGGCCTGATGAACGGCGTCCTCAGGGGCCTCAACCGACCGATCCTCAGTCACTTCTACCCGGACAGTCGTGGACGGATGTACAGCTACTACGACATGGTGTGGGCCGTCGGCGCGATGCTAGGACCGATCGGCGTCGTCACCGTCCTCGCGCTGGCGGACTGGCGACTGGCCTACTACGCGCTGGCCGTCGGGATGTTCGCCCTCGCAGTGGTCGTCTGGTGGCTCGACGCCCCCGACGTCGAGGGGGCCGAAGAACCGTTCGACCGCCGGGAGATCGTCACCCTCGTACGGAAGCCCGAGGTCGCCGCGATGCTGGTGGTGATGATGCTGGGTACCGGCGTCGAGGGCGGCCTGTTCCTCTGGCTCCCGACCTACGTCGGCGACGTCCTCCCCGACGGCATCGCCGGGATCGGCCTGTCGGCGGCCGCGTTATCGTCGCTGTCGCTGTCGGTGATGATCGCCGGCTACGTCCCCGGCCGCTTCGTCTACGGCCGCCTCTCCGAGCGAGTGGGCTATCTGAAGATCCTCGTCGGGATCCTCCTCCTGTTGATCCCGACGTTCGCCGCGACCTTCCTCTACGCGGAGGGGCTGACAATCCTGCTGGGCGTCGTCGTGATCGGCGCGCTCATCTCCGGTATCTTCCCGATGCTCGTCTCGTACGCCACCGACGCTGTCCCGCAACACAGCGGCCCCGTCACCGCGCTGTCTGCTATTTCCTCGTCGCTGGGCGTCGGCATCGCGCCCGCGATCATGGGCTGGATCATCAGCGACTCGGACGCCACGGCCGCCATGCAACTGCTGCTCGTGCCGCTGGTGGCGGCGCTGGCCGTCCTGCTCGTGGCCAGGGTAGCAGAGCGAAGACGGGAGAGTGCCACGGTGTCGGTGGCGGACTAGAATCCGGGACCAACACCGCCGACCGACCGCTACCGCGAGGAGCGACCTGCCGACCCTTCCGGCTGGACGAGTTTCGGTAGCACCATCGCGTAGGCCCCGCCGGCGACCAGCAGTGCGCCGACGATGGCCGTCTCCATCGTGTTGAACAGCAGGAAGCCGGCGAGCATGACCATCATCGCGACCGCCTGGATCTTTGTGTCGACCATACACACGCGTCGTCGAATATCGCCCATAAACACCCATCAGACGGGCGTCATACGGGCGGTTGTCGACGTGTCGCCAGTCGACCGCACGCAGTCGTGCGGTCGATCTGGGAGGGACCGACAACCGCCCGTATCAGACCGTTGTTTCCCGTCGAGTCGGTGGAATCGCTACCCTTTGTCTAGACACCAGCTCGTCATCGAGACCGTCGTGTTCCGGTAGCGGACGTACCAGCTGTTGCCGAAGCGAGGGAACGACGACAGGTCACGGAGCAACTGCTGGCGATCCGACGGGGACAGCGACATACTGCGGCGAGTGTCGCTGTCGACCGCGCGCTGGAGGATCGTCGCGACGTGTTCGTTCTCGGGCAGATCCGCGTACGGGACGACCGTCGCCTCGTCGGGAGCCGGGCCTTCGAGCGCGTCGGCCGTGAGCGCACCGGAACAGGGTCGGGACGCCTCGTAGACGAGGCCGCCGATGACCACGAACATGACCAGGAGCACCGCACCGATCAGGTGGCGCCAGTCCAGCTCCATACGTGTCGTTGGGGACTGCTGCGGTATGATCCCTTTGTGAGAACGCCGACACGACAGCCCACAGTACAGCGAAGGTCTTACTCGCCCTCCGGATCGACACACCAGGTCGTCATCGTGACGGTCTCGTTCTGGTATTCGATGTACCAGCTATTGCCGAACTGATAGAAGTCGGACATCTGATTCACGAGTCGCTGGCGTTCCTGGCCCGTCAGCGGGAGACTGCGGCGGACCCCGCTGTTGGTCGCCATCTGGAGGATCTCGTCGATGTGCTCGTTGTCCGGGATCTCGGAGTAGTTGTAGATCACCGCACCCTCGTTCGGTTCGCCTTCGAACGTATCGGCGGTGACCGAGCCGCGACAGGGCCGGGTTGCCTCGTACGCGACCGCGCCGGTCCCCGCAAACAGGACCAGAAGCGTCGCCGCAATCATGTGTCGCCAGTCGAAGTCCATGAAAATTACTGCGTGACAGAACCGGTATGAACTCTTTGTGAAACTCGCGCCACATTTATCTCTTGTTGGATAGGTCTGCCGTCGAACCACTCGACGGATTGCCCCCCACACAGACGCAACCACCAAATAGCCGGCCCGACTGGACTGACGTATGACTGACCGAACTGCGGCCGTGACCCGGGAGACGGCCGAGACAGACATCGAGGTGACCCTCGATATCGACGGGGACGGAGAGTCGACGGTCGACACCGGGATCGGCTTCTTCGACCACATGCTCGACTCGTTTTCGACCCACGGCCTGTTCGATCTGACCGTCGACTGCGACGGTGACCTGGAGATCGACGACCACCACACCGTCGAGGACGTGGCGATCACGCTCGGCGAGGCCGTCACCGATGCGCTGGGCGAGAAGCGTGGCATCCAGCGCTTCGCCGATCGACGGGTCCCGCTGGACGAGGCCGTCGCGGGGGTCGTCGTGGACGTGTCCGGCCGTCCCTACTTCGCGTTCGACGGCGAGTTCTCACAGGGCCGGGTCGGCGGCATGACCAGCCACATGGCGAAGCACTTCTGCCGGTCGCTGGCGACCAACGCCGGCCTGACACTCCACGTCGAGGTCGACGGTGAGAACGCCCACCACGAGATCGAGGCGATGTTCAAAGGGCTCGCACGGGCGCTGGACGACGCCACCCGGATCGACGAACGCCGCTCGGACGTGGCGAGTACGAAAGGCGAATTATGAGCGAACACAGCGACGGGGCGACGTTCGACGAGATCATGGAGAAGTTCTCGGACTCGCCGGGGCAACAGCAGGTGATCCGCCTGCTGCTCGAACGGGGCTTCTCCGTCAACGACGAGGGACGTGTCGTCTCTGGCGGGATCGAGATCCCAAACACCGGCATCGCCCGTGAGGTCGGCGTGGATCGGCGGGTCGTCGACGCGACCACGAGCGCGATCCTAGAGGACGAGCAACTGACCCGCATCTTCCAGAACATCTCGGCGATCCCGAGCCTGATGGATCTGGCCCCGGTGCTGGATCTGACCGTCCTCACGGTCGCAGTCAGGAACGCAGAAGAGAGCGGCATCGTCGCCGACGTGACGCGACTCATCGCCGACCACGACATCACGATCCGGCAGGTCATCTCTGAGGACCCGGAGTTTACCGACGATCCCCGCCTCTACGTCATCACCGACGAAGCGTGCCCCGGTGAGCTGATCAACGAGATCCGGGATCTGGCCTTCGTCCACCGGATCGAACTGCAGTAACGGCCGCGACGAGCGAGCGCCGATGCCGTCCATACTTTTCCCACTGGTGACCCAACCACCTGCCAATGAGTCGTCGTCGGGACGTGGGGAGGTTCCTCCGCGCGCTGTACACCGAGGTACGCGTCGAGCGAGTGACCTTCATGGCCGGGAGCATCGCCTATCACGCCTTCATCTCGCTGTTGCCCTTCCTGCTGGTCCTGCTGTTGCTCCTCTCGGAGGTCGGCGACCCCGAGACGGCGAGTCAGGTCGTCGCCGCCATCGGGGCGTACTTCTCGCCCAACGCCAGCGGCCTGCTGACCGAGGTCGTCGAAGGTGCGCGCCAACAGACCAGCCTCTCGATCCTCGGCGTGCTGACGCTGCTGTGGGGTGCACTCAAGATCTTCCGGAGCCTCGACACCGCCTTCTCGGACATCTACGAGACCGGAACCGAAAACACGCTGGCCGATACCTTCGCCGACGCGGCGGTCGTCCTGCTCGCGCTGGTGGTGGGCCTGCTGGTGGTCGGACTGGCGAGCACGCAACTGTCGTTCGGCGACGGAGCGGTGGGAACGACACTGGCCCGGGCGGTCGCCGTCCTTGCGCTGTCGCTGGTCTTCCTCCCCGTCTTCTACGTCTTCCCCGACGAGGACGTGACCGTCCGCGAGGTCGTTCCCGGCACGGTCTTCGCCGCGCTCGGCTGGACCACTCTGGAGTCGCTCTTTCGGTACTACGTCGCCTTCACCGGCACCTCCGAGACCTTCGGCGTCGTCGGCACCATCCTGCTGATCGTCACGTGGCTCTACTTCAACGGCCTCGTCCTGCTCGTCGGCGCGGCGAGCAACGCCGTCCTCGCGGGGCGCTCGGAGGACGTGGCGGCCATCGGCTGGGGGGAGGCCGAACTGGTCGAACAGGTCGAGTTCGCCGGCCCGCTGGAGGAGATCTGCGAGGCACTGGACGACGACGAGGACGTGACTGTCACCGTCGGAGAGACGACCGTCACCCTCCCGCCGGCCGACGAACGCGACTGCGGCGTCGAACAGATCGACCGCCCGGACCTGCTGGGCGGCGACGAGGCCCGCGGCCGTCTCGTCCTGCGCTGGGAGGGCGAGCGATGAGCCGTCGAGAGCGAACGCAGGCCCCACGGGAGGACGACCAATGACGACGGCGACGATCACCGTCGAAACGCCCGACGGCGAGGTCCAGCAGATCGACTGCGAAGCGGGGACAGTCCTGCGGGACGTGTTGCTCGAACACGACCTGTCGCCACACAGCCGTCTCGCGGTCACCAACTGCGGCGGCCGCGGGCTGTGTGCCACCTGCGGTGTTCGACTCGAAACGCCGCCCGACGCCGACCACTGGCACGACCAGCTGGCGAGTCGCTTCGGCTACCCTCGGTTGTCCTGCCAGATTGCGGTCGAAGACGGGATGAGCGTCCGGATTCCGGAGAAACGGGTCTGGGGACGACGAGAGTGACGGAACGAGGCCACAGAAAGACAAACCGTATGCCGGTTGCAGTCGAAATCGGGGGCGTGACAGAGGAGGCGTACGACACGGTCGCGGGCCGGGGCGAGGCCGTCTTCGAGGTGCAGGGCTCGGAGTTCATCGGCCACGTCCGACCGGCCCACACCGTCGAGGACGCGGAGTCGTTCGTCGCCGCCATCAGTGAGGAGTACGCCGACGCGACCCACAACGTCCCGGCCTACAGGGTCCGGGCCGATCCGTTGCGGGAGTACGCCAGCGACGACGGCGAACCGACCGGCAGCGCCGGCAAGCCAGCGCTGAACGTCCTCACCCAGCGCGAGATCGAGAACGTCGTCGCCGTGGTCACGCGCTACTACGGTGGGACGAACCTCGGAGTCGGCGGACTGGCGCGGGCGTACTCGCGAGCCGTCAAAGAGGGCGTCGACGACGCCGGCGTCGTCACCGAGCGCCCCCACGAGCGCCTGTCGATCACCGTCGACTACGACGACTCGGGGACGGTGCGAGGCATCGTCGAGAGTACGGGCGTCGAGTTCGAGGCGACCTACGAGGTGCGAGTCGGGTTCGACGTGCGCGTCCCCGTCGCCGAGGCCGACGATCTCCGGGAGCGCATCGCCAGCGCGACCAGCGGCCGGGCGGTCGTCGAGTGTTCGTCAGGTGACTAGATTTGCGTGCTACGTGATGATTTCACTAGACTGTCGACCTTCTGCTGGAGGTCGTATGGCGGTCACGTACCGCAGATCTCCACCCGAAGCGAAGGGGTTCGTGGATCGTCGAAAATCGAGGCAGTGTCTCCTCGTGGACGGGCAGGCCACTTAGTCGTTGCGAGAGTCGAGTCCGCGACCGGCACTCGCCAGTAGTTCGTTCAGCGACTCGACGGCCTCGTCGTCGTGGTCGTACCACTTCGTCTGGGTCCGGAACTGTCCGCGGAGGCGACGGTCGACGGCGAAGTCGACGCCACTCCACTCGCCGACGAACTCGTCGTGGTCGGGGCTCGGTTCGTGGACGTACAGCACCCGAACGTTCTCTTCGGGGGTAAAGTCGTGTGCCAGGTACTCGGGGGGAAAGACCGGATCCGCGAACGGGCCGTCTTCGGGGCAGGTCTCGGCGTCGTAGGTCGTGATCAACAGCGGCGCGTCGTGGATGTGATCCCGCCCAACGTCGACGACGGTGATGGTCCCCGACTGGTCGACGTGGCCGGTGATGTAGTCCAGCCCCCCACGGAGGGTATCCACTGGAACGGCCATGCTCACGTCGTTCGGAACGCCCGGTCGCCGGCGTCGCCCAGGCCGGGGACGATGTAGCCGTCGTCGTCCAGTTCCTCGTCGATGGCCACGGTCAGCAGATCCGCCTGCGGGACGGCCTCGTCCAGTCGGACCAGTCCCGGCGGCGCGGCGACCGCCGAGAGGACGAGCAACTGCTCGGGGTCGGGGCTGTCGGTCAGGATCTCCTCGAGGACGGCCGCCATCGTCGATCCCGTCGCCAGCATCGGGTCCGCGACGATGACGGTGTCGGTCGGCCGGATCTCGGGCAGTTTGACGTAGTCGATCGAGATGGGGAAGCTCCCGTCGTCGGTCATCCCCGCCGTCTCGTCCCGGCTGGCGGAGATGACGCCCTGACGCGCTTGCGGGAACGCCTTGAGCAACCCCTCGACGAAGGGCGTCGCCGCCCGGAGGACGTTGACGATCACCACGTCTTCCAGTCCCTTGACGCGCTCGCCCATCGTGTCCGTCAGGGGCGTCTGGATGGCGACGTACTCGGTCTCCATGCGCCCGTCGATGATCTCGTAGCCACAGATCCGCCCGAGCCGAACGAGTCCCTTCCGGAAGTCCACCTGTTCGGTCTCCACGTCGCGCAGACGAGACAGCTCGTCACGCGCCAGTGCGTGCGTGACGACGTGTGCTTCCCCGCGATCCTCGATAGCCATGCACGAGGCCACGACCGGACGGTGCTTAAGGGTTCATACGGACAGCTGTCGGTCTGTCTCAGATCGACCGCACGCAGTCGTGTGGTCGATCTGGGGAAACGGCGACGACGATCCGTCTCAGGAGCGGGCCCCGACACTGAAGGTCACGCCGGGCGACGGACGCGGTATGACGGAGTACCGCGCGAACTACGCGATGGTGTCGCTACAGGAGCACCTCGGCCCGGACCGGAACGCACTCGACGTTCCGTGGGCGACCTTCTCAGGTGACGAGACCGACCTGCACACGTTCGAGGTCCCGACAGACGACCCCGTCGAGCCGTACGCGCAGATGCAGGTCTACAACGTGGGGAGCTACGATCACGAACTGCTGATCAACGGTGAAGCCCTGTCCGGGTTCGACATGCCCGCCGAACACGGCTGGCAGTACTGGATGGACACGGTCACGGCCGCCCGACTGCGGGAAGGCGAGAACACGCTGCAGTTCCGCCGCGATCAGGAGAGCGACGACAGCTTCGTCGTCGGGACGCTCACGGTCAACTGGAAAGAACCGATCGATTGAGTGTATATAAATACTGTGTCTTTTCCTCGATCGAGCGTGTCAACACCTCCCACGGATATCGGGTTATCGGGGCTTCGTACACCGGTTTCTCCCCGGACCTGACGATCGGACCGACCGACCGCGACCACCAGAAACCCATACCTTTATATAGAAGCACATTCAATCGTTCGGACGACTATGAGCCAGCGGCAAATGCAGGGTCAGCCGATGATCATCCTGGGGGAGGACTCCCAGCGGATGAAGGACAAGGACGCACAGAGCCACAACATCTCGGCGGCCCGCGCGGTCGCGGAGTCGGTCCGATCGACACTCGGTCCGAAGGGTATGGACAAGATGCTCGTCTCCTCGATCGGTGACGTGACCGTCACGAACGACGGCGTCACCATCCTCACGGAGATGGACATCGACAACCCGACGGCCGAGATGATCGTCGAAGTCGCCGAGGCCCAGGAAGACGAGGCCGGCGACGGGACGACGACCGCCGTATCCATCGCGGGCGAACTGCTGAAGAACGCCGAGGAACTCCTCGAACAGGACATCCACCCGACGGCGATCATCAAGGGCTTCGACCTCGCGTCGACCGAGGCGAAGAACCAGATCGGCGAGATCGCCACCTCGGTCGATCCCGACGACGAGGAACTCCTGAAGAAACTCGCCGAGACCTCGATGACCGGCAAGGGCGCGGAGCTCAACAAGGAGCTGCTCGCCCAGCTGATCGTCGACGCGGTCAACGCCGTCACCGTCGAAGCCGAGGACGGCTCGGTCGTCGCCGACCTCGAGTACCTCAACATCGAGACCCAGACCGGCCGACCGGTCTCTGACTCGGAACTCATCGAGGGCTCCGTCGTCGACAAGGATCCCGTCCACGAGGAGATGCCCCTCGACATCGACGACGCGGACGTACTCCTGCTGGACACGCCGATCGAACTCGACGAGACCGAAGTCGACGCACAGCTCTCGGTCGACGACCCGAGCCAGCTCCAGAACTTCCTCGACAAGGAGGAAGAACAGCTCCAGGAGATGGTCGACTCGATCGCCGCGACGGGCGCGAACGTCGTCTTCTGCCAGAAGGGCATCGACGACATGGCCCAGCACTACCTCGCCAAGGAAGGCATCCTCGCCGTCCGCCGGGCCAAGAAGTCCGACATCGAGTTCCTCCGCGAGGTGCTCGGTGCCAACATCGTCTCGGACGTCCACAACGCCACCGAGGCCGACCTGGGTCACGGCTCCGTCCGCCGTGACAACGAGGAAGAGCTGTTCTACGTCGAGGGCTCGAACGACGAGGCCCACGGCGTCACGCTCCTGCTGCGCGCGTCGACCGAGCACGTCGTCGACGAACTCGAGCGCGGCGTCCAGGACGCCCTGGACGTGGTCGCCTCCACCGTCGCCGACGGCCAGATCCTCGCCGGTGGCGGCGCGCCCGAAGTCGAACTCGCCGCCCGCCTGCGCGACTACGCCGACGGCGTCGAGGGCCGCGAACAGCTGGCCGTCGAGGCCTTCGCCGACGCGCTGGAACTGATCCCGCGCACGCTCGCTGAGAACGCCGGCCTCGACTCCATCGACTCGCTGGTCGACCTGCGCGCCGCCCACGAGGGCGGCGACGTGGAAGCCGGCCTCGACGTCTACTCCGGCGACGTGGTCGACGCCCTCGACGAGGGCGTCGTCGAGCCTGCCCACGCCAAGCGACAGGCGATCTCCTCGGCTGCCGAAGCCGCGAACCTCGTCCTCAAAATCGACGACATCATCGCCGCCGGCGACCTCTCGACGGGCGGCGACGGCGACGAAGGCGGCCCAGGCGGCCCCGGTGGCGCCCCCGGCGGTATGGGCGGCATGGGCGGCGGCATGGGCGGCATGATGTAAGCGAGGTTCTGAGCAACGCGAAGAACCTCGGATAGGCGAACGGGCCTTCGGCCCGTGAGCCAAGGAACGGCGAGCGCAGCGAGGCGCTCCGAACTGTCGAGCGGGAGCGAAGCGACACGCGAGGCGAGCCCACTTTTTGCGACACTCGCGGCCTAGCGGCCGCTTCTGCTCACGGCTCGAAGCGCCGTTCGCACGGTCAGAGGGACCGTCGGTCCCTCTCGACTTTGCAAAAACGTGGGGAAAAAGCGCGTCGGGTTCCCGTCGCGCGCCTTCGGCGCGCGGTAGTTCACCCCCGCGCCCGCTCACACGCTTCGCGCGTTCGCGGTGAACCGGCGGCTTCGCCGCCGAATGCTCGCAGCACTGTGTTCTGACGGTGATCGATGTGTCGTATGCTGTGCGGTTGTTCTCGTTCGACAGCGACGCCGCTCTGGAGCAACGTCGAGTGGGGACTGGCGGAGGAGGGTGTCACTCCGTGGCACTGGCTTCGCCAGGAACCGGTGGTTCCTGGGCTTCGAGGCTGCCGGTGATCGTCACGGGGATCGTCGAGTCGAGCATGACGGCCTGACTGACGCTGCCGAAGATCAGCGAGCCCAGCGGCGAGCGCTTGCGCCCGCCCAGGACGATCATATCGGCCTCGGCCGCCTCGGCGGCTTCGAGGATCGCAGTCGGCGGGTCACCGCTGGTGCTCATCGTCTCGACGACGATCCCGTGGTCGTGGAGGCGGTCCTGGACCTGCCGGCCGGCCGTGATCTGGGTCGGCGACGTGCTGTCGGCCACGTCGTCGTCGTCGAACACGTGCAACAGCGTCACCGTGACTTCGTCGGCGGCTGCCGGCAGTTTGAGGACGGCCTCGGCCTGTCCCATCGCGCGACTCTCGTCGCTGTCGATCGGCATGAGAACGTTGTACATTGCTACCCGTTCGACGGGTCCGGACCGGGGCGGTATAGTAAGGAGTAGCGTACCGGCCCGGCGGCCGACGACCGCCCTGACGCCGCCAGTCACTAAGTACGAGGACCACACACAGTGAGATATGGAAACCTTACTGCTGGGTCCCGAGGCCGTCGACGAGCACACACCCCTGGCAGCGGTGATCGACGCCATCGAGGCGGCGTTCGCCGCGTACGCGCGCGACGACGTGGTAATGCCCGCGAAGTCGTACGTCGATCTCCCGCAGTACAACGGCGACTTCCGGTCGATGCCGGCCTACGTCGCGGCCGAGGAGTGGGACGCGGCGGCGGTCAAGTGGGTCAACGTCCACACCGACAACCCCACCGAGTACGAGCTGCCGACGGTGCTGGGAACGCTGATCTACTCCGATCCGAGAAACGCCTTCCCGCTGGCGGTGATGGACGGCACCCACCTCACACGCAAGCGGACCGGCGCGGCCGCGGCGGTCGCGACCGACCACCTCGCCGTTCCCGACGCGTCGTCGATGGGACTCGTCGGGGCGGGGGGCCAG